>Ga0192647_100091_pt1 | contig 54690 bp, 55 predicted proteins | sample LauGreFa1BDMLBSN_2_FD_133046 | JGI IMG/M metagenome (GOLD analysis project Ga0192647, IMG submission 133046) | Freshwater lake microbial communities from Lake Michigan, USA - Fa13.BD.MLB.SN - reassembly | ecosystem: Environmental > Aquatic > Freshwater > Lake | place: Lake Michigan, USA... | reverse complement strand
GAACACCCTAAAGTGCCTGAGGTTGAGCAGCTCGTAGCGGTCGGAGCGGCTATTCAGAACTTGTGGACGGCCGCGCAGGCCTTAGGGCTTGGGTGCGCGTGGAAGACCGGATCGCACGCGTACAGTGATCACGTGCTGCAGGCGCTCGGCTTCGCAGCCAACGAGAAAATCATCGGATTTGTGCACGTGGGTGTACCCGTGACGCTCGCGCCCGTGCGACCCGCTGAGTACGCTGATAAGACGCGTTGGTTGTGATCCGTGCCCGCGCGGAGTGCGCATTACACGGTAATCGGTTCTGATTCGCGCTCTCAATATTGTGTCGATGTATTTCGTCGGTAGCGTATGTCCTTCGGGGGCGGCGCTAACCGTGGGAGAGTCGCATGAGAGCCTTTATTGGGATTGTGGCGGGTGTATCGATGTCCTTGTTGTGCGCCGGAGGCGTCGGCGCGCAAACGATTCCGGGTACGGGGTACCGCGCTGGAGCTGGTAGCGGTCCGGTCTCTGGGGCTGCAGGCGGTGGCTCAGTGGTCGGGGCCGAAGGGTTGGAGCGATGCGACGCTCCGCTCGGCCTGATCGCAGTGGCGGATCCAAGGGACGAGATGATCCGCGTCTTGTGGAGTTACCGGCTGCAGTCGCCCGTGCAGTTGATTCGCTTGATGGTGCAACAGTCCAACTGCTTCACCGTCGTTGAGCGCGGCGTTGGTGCCGAGTACATCCTGCGCGAGCAATCGCTGCGTCGTGCGAGCGAGTCTGGACAGACTGATACGTCCAGATTAATTGCCGCTGACTATGTTTTGACGCCCTCGGTGGTGTTTGCCGAGGATAACGCGGGCGGGTTACGTGGCGATTTGGACGGCTGGCTGGATCGCTCGAGCCGATTGTGGGGCCGCGTGACCGGTGGAGTACGGTTCAAAGAGGCGCAGACCAGTATGTTGCTTGCCGATGCCCGAACGGGCATCCAGGTTGCGGCGGCAGAAGGTAGTACTCGCAAGGCAGATTTGAACCTCACCGGTCGCATGTTCAGTCGTGGCACCTACGGCTCCCTCGGTGGCTACGGCGATACTAACGAGGGCAAGATCGTGGCGGCGGCGCTGCTCGACAACTACAACAAGATCGTTCGAGTCGTACGTTCCATGTCACCGATGCATCGATCGGGTGCTGTGACACCCGCCGTGTCGCCCGCGGCCGTGAGTGCCGTGAACGCGGGCGCCGGAGTCGCATCCGCCACGGGTGCAGGCATCGTCGATGTGGGAGATGTCGTCCGCCCGCGGATCGCCAACATCCGCTTATTTAAGTGGCCCGACGTCTCGGCTGACATCATTGCGACGCTCGGTCGTGCCGACGAGCTGGTCGTGACGGCGACTAACCGCAACGGTTTCGTTGCTGTGCGCGGCGCGCGCAGCTACGGCTGGGTGGAGCGAGAGCTAGTTGCGCGTTCGCCTTAACTCAATTCGCTAGCGCTCACGAGGAAACCGTTCTCGTCAGCGTAAAGCCAGTCACCCGGACGGAAGGTTACACCGGCGAACCGGACCACGATGCCGCGTTCGCCGGTTCCATACTGCTGTGGCCGCGTCGGACACACGTTCAGTGCACGGGCGGCGAGGGGCATCTGCGCGAGCATTTCGATGTCGCGCACGGCGCCGTTGACGATGATGCCGGCCCAGCCGTTTTCGACGAGTAGAGCGCCAAGCTTGTCGCCGAACAGTGCTCGACGCAGCGAGCCGCCGCCATCGACCACCATAACCCTGCCCTGGCCAGGGGTGGCTAACGTTTGCTTGAGCAGCAGGTTGTCTTCATGACACTTGATGGTGTCGATACGACCGTGGAATCGGCGCAGCGAACCGTAGTCCCGGAATCGGGACTCGCCGGTTTGAACTGCGTCGGGATAGTCGTCGGAAAGGTCGCAGATGCTTCGAATCATGGTGAGAGTCCAGGTTCTGTGGTATCCCTTGCGCGCTCGATTATGCAGCAATTGGACTTGGGGGGAAGATGATACTGATCACTGGAGCAACCGGTCGTACGGGAAGCCATGCGGCGCGTGAATTGGCAGCGCGTGGCTTGCCCGTCAGAGCCTTGGTACGCAATCCGGCAAAGGCCGCGACACTCGCCGCTGCCGGCGTCGAACTTGTGACCGGTGATGCCGGCGATGCTGACAGTCTTCGGGCTGCGATGCAGGGTGTCCGGAAGGTCGCAGTCATCTTCCCGAACGGCGAGCAGCAACTGGCGCTGGAAAAGCGTGTCGTGGATGCCGCCGTTGCGGCGGGCGTAGAGCACGTTTTGAAAATTTCCTCCATGGAGTCCCTTCCTACCGCTCGCAACCCTACGCATCGGGTGCACTGGGAATCGGAGGAGCACATCAGGGCGAGCGGTGTTGCGTGGACTATGGTCCGGCCGAGCTTCTACATGCAGAACTTTCTGTCCAATGCCGCCACCATCAAGGCGGAGGGCAAGTTCTACTACCCGTTTGGTGATAAGGGCGCGGCGGCGTTGACTGACTCGCGGGACGCGGGGTTCTTCGCTGCGCACTGCCTCGCGACAACGGGTCATGAGAACAAGAGCTACGATGTCACGAGTCCGGACAAGCTGAGCTTCCACGAGATTGCAGCGGTCTTCTCGCGTGAGCTCGGTCGTCAAATAGACTACGTGCCGCAGGATCCGGCTGCGTACAAGGCGTACCTCGGCAAGTTTCTGGCGAGTCGCTGGCATTTGGATGCCGTGTGCGACATCTTCGCTGAAGTCGCTGCCGGTTATGTGGTCGAACCCACGAACGTGTTCAAGCAGATCACCGGGCGTGACCCTGTGACACTCGCGCAGTTCGTCCGCGATTACCGCGCGGTGTTCACCTCGTGAGATTTTGCTGAGCCGCGTGCCAAGCCGTGCTGAACGATCCTGATGTCGACAAGCAGCCCGGTATGGGGCTTGTGCTGCGTGCAGCCCGGTTCGCCGCCTGGAAGCACCGGCATCAGCGTCGCAAGGGCAAGGGCCGACTGCCGTACATCAATCATCCGCTCGATCTGGCGCATGTGTTGTGGTTCGAGGGGCAGGTGACCGACCCCATCGTGCTGGCTGCAGCGCTGCTGCACGACACCGTCGAGGATACCCAGACCAGCGTCCAGGAACTGCAGGGCGAGTTCGGAGAACAGATTGCAGGCATCGTCATGGAGACGACTGACGAGAAGTCACTCGATTGGCGGGTACGCAAGAAGTTGCAGATCACGCGTGCCCGAGGTGCCTCGATCGAGGCGCGGCTCGTCAAGCTTGCAGACAAAATTTGCAACCTGCGCAGTCTGATCGCCAACCCGCCTCAAAACTGGACGGTCGAGCGGCAGCGGCACTACTTCGATTGGGCTAAGGAAGTGGTCGATCAGATGCGCGGAACGAACCCGGATCTCGAGCTCCGGTTCGATCAGGTGTACCGCAAGCGCCCCTGAGGGGCGCTCAGGCTGCGTATTTCTTGGCCATCGCCTCAAGTGGCATCGGGCGGATGGTGGCCGCCTGGCCGGCGCAACCGAACGCCTCGTAGCGCGCGATGCAGATTTCTTTGGCGGCCAGCATGGCTTCCTTGTTGTACTTGCGCGGGTCGAACTCGCTCGGATCTTTGGTCATGGCACGGCGGATCGCGCCGGTCATGGCCAAGCGGATGTCGGTGTCGATGTTGATCTTGCGCACACCATGCTTGATGCCCTCGAGGATCTCCTCGACTGGCACACCGTAGGTCTCACGCAACTTGCCGCCGTTCTCGCGGATGATCTGCAGCCACTCCTGCGGAACCGAGGAAGAGCCGTGCATGACGAGATGCGTGTTGGGGATCTTCGCGTTGATTTCGCGAATGCGCGCGATGGCGAGAATGTCGCCGGTCGGCTTGCGGGTGAACTTGTACGCACCGTGGGAGGTGCCGATGGCGATGGCGAGGGCATCAACACCGGTTTTGGCCACGAAGTCTGCGGCTTGATCCGGGTCGGTCAACAACTGATCGTGAGACAGCGTGCCTTCGGCGCCATGGCCGTCCTCTTCGCCGGCAGCCCCTGACTCGAGCGAGCCCAAGCAACCGAGTTCACCCTCCACCGAGACGCCAACGGCATGTGCAATGCGCACCACGTGACGCGTCACATCGACGTTGTACTCGTAGGATGCCGGAGTCTTGCCATCTTCCTTGAGCGAGCCGTCCATCATGACACTCGAGAAGCCCGAGCGGATCGACTGGATGCACACCGAGGGGCTGGCGCCATGGTCCTGGTGCATCACGATGGGGATATGCGGGTAGGTTTCGATGGCCGCCTCGATGAGGTGTCGCAGAAACGCCTCGCCCGCGTACTTACGTGCCCCGGCTGAGGCCTGCATGATCACCGGACTGTCGGTTTTATCTGCAGCCTGCATGATGGCCTGAACCTGCTCGAGGTTATTGACGTTGAAGGCGGGCACGCCGTAACCGTGTTCGGCGGCGTGGTCGAGCAGTTGACGCATCGAAATGAGAGCCATGTCGGGACCTCGTCAGGAAAGGGGATTAGACAATAGTTTGAATTCTAAACTACCCCACCCCTCAGGCGCGAAGGGGCAGGGGGATATCTGCGAAGAGGCGCTCGACCTCGTCCTGGTCGGCGGACCGCTCGGCCTTCTGGACCCGCGTCCGGTCGAGGTGCGGCGCCAGCAGCTGCATGAAGTCGAGGGTATAGCGGCGCAGGAATGTTCCGCGACGGAATCCCACCCAAGTGAGATGGCGCGGAAAGAGGTGCGTGGCATCGAAGGAGACGAGATCGCCGTCCTCCGCCGGATCGAGAGCCATGGCCGCGACGATCCCGACGCCGAGGCCGAGTTTCACGTACGTCTTGATGACGTCGGCATCGCGTGCGGTCAGCGCGATGTCAGGCTCGAGCCCCTCGGCCGCGAAAGCATCCGGTAGCGACGCAGGGCCGGTCATGTTGAATACGTAGGTCACGAGCGGGTATCCGGCAAGCTTCTGCAGGGAGAGCGTCTTCGCCCGCGCCAATGGATGATCGCGAGGTACGACGACGCGGCGGTACCACTCGTAGCAGGGCAGCAGCACGCAGTGCGGCATCTGCTCCTTCGCGCCTGTGGCAATGGCGATGTCGACTTCGCCGTTGACCAACATCTGCGATATCTGCTCGGTCGTGCCCTGATGCAGGTGCAGTTTTACCTGCGGGTATCTCTGACGGAAGCGGCCGACGACCTCCGGGAGGACATAGCGCGCCTGGGTATGGGTGGTCGCGATGGATAACGAACCGTGAGACGGATCTCGCACGTCCTGGGACATGGCGCGAATGGCTTGCGTTTCGCGCAGGACTTTTTGCGCTCGCTCGTACACCTTCTGGCCCGCCGGCGTGAGCTTCAGCAGATTACGTCCATCACGAACGAAGAGTTCGAATCCGAGCTCATCTTCGAGGACCTTGAGTTGGCGGCTGACGCCCGGTTGCGAGAGGTGCAGTTTCTCGGCGGCTGCTGAAATCTTGAAGCCGCAATCGACGATGGCCGTGAGGTAGCGAAGCTGCGCGAGTTTCATGGCCCGCGATGGGTCTCAGAACGTGTAGTTCACGAACGCCTGAGGTCCGCGGTAGGCCCAATCGACCGTGCCACGGAAATCTCCGTCCTTCAGTCGTGCCTCGACTTCGAACGCATCGAAGCCTACACCGACGCCCCAGCGTGCGGCCGGTTGCCAGATGAGCGCCGCGCGACGGTTGCTGAGACTGCCGGCGATATCGTTGACGGTCAGCGAGAAATACTGCACTTGTGCGTCGAGATAAACGTTTTTGCCCACCCGCCACAGGCCCCGCAGACCCACCACCGGCAGCGGCGCATCGACGGGCGCCTCTCCGCCCACCGAACGCGAGCCCACGCTCGCGCTGTTCAGGGTGGCGAAAAGCTGCGCCGACAAGGCGGTGTAGTGCACGCCGAGTGATGCTGCCAACTCATGGTTGGGGCGTTTGAGGAAGGTGTACTCGTAGGCGAGTTCGACGATCTTGAACCCGAGCCGACCCGTTACGTCGCTGTTCACGGGGATAAGTTCGTCGCCCCACTGGATTTCCTTGTCGATGCGCGCTCGATCGGTCTGTGAATAGTCAGTGTAGAGAACGCGCAGGTGATGCCGCGGCTTGAATCGCCACAGGCCATCGACGCGGAAGCGATGCGAGTCGGCCAGGCCGAACCGCTGGTCCCAATCGACTTCGGTGCCGAGCTTCAGCGACGAGGGATCGAAGCGGATCTGCAAATCAGTGCGATTGGAGAACACACCGACGGCGAGAGAGCCGCGGCCCGAGAGCGGATCGGACGAGGTGTCGGCTGATGCGGCAGGTCCGGCGTGTACTCCGAGGGCGAGTGTCGCCACGAGAGTCATCCAGTGCCTGCGCATCGGCGGTGCCACGTTAGTCCTCGATGAGAAAGCTGCGAAGCTGCTCGGAGCGACTCGGATGACGCAACTTGCGCAGCGCCTTGGCCTCGATCTGGCGAATGCGCTCTCGCGTGACGTCAAACTGCTTGCCGACTTCCTCGAGGGTGTGATCCGTGTTCAGGTCGATACCAAACCGCATACGCAGCACCTTCGCCTCGCGCGGCGTCAGCTGCGCGAGCACGGCGTGCGTGGTTTCGCGGAGCGATTCGGCCGTCGCCTGGTCGATGGGCGAGGCCACTGAAGTGTCCTCGATAAAGTCGCCAAGGTGTGAATCCTCATCGTCGCCGATCGGCGTCTCCATCGAGATCGGTTCCTTGGCGATCTTCAGTACCTTGCGAACTTTGTCTTCCGGCATCTCCATGCGAACGGCGAGTTCGTCCGGCGTCGGTTCCCGACCCATCTCCTGCAGCATCTGCCGCGAGATTCGGTTGAGCTTATTGATAGTTTCGATCATGTGCACCGGAATGCGGATCGTTCGCGCCTGATCGGCGATCGAGCGAGTGATTGCCTGACGGATCCACCACGTCGCATACGTGGAGAACTTGTAGCCGCGGCGATATTCGAACTTGTCCACAGCCTTCATCAGGCCGATGTTGCCTTCCTGGATCAGATCGAGGAACTGCAGGCCGCGGTTGGTGTATTTCTTGGCGATGGAGATAACCAAGCGCAGGTTGGCCTCGACCATCTCCTTTTTAGCGCGGCGGGCCTTGGCCTCGCCGATCGACACTTCGCGATTGATATCCTTGATTTCGCCGATCGACAGGAAGTGCAACTTCTCGATCTCACCGAGCAGCAACTGCCGCTTGCGGATCTCGTCCTGGTACTTCGCGAGCGGCGCAGACCACTTCTTGCCCGCCTTGATGTGCTTGGCGAGCCAGCGATCGCTCGTTTCATTGCGCGGGAAGGTGGAGATGAATTCCTTGCGGGGCATCTGTGCGTCACGCACCGCAACGACCATGATTTCCTTCTCGAGCTGACGAATTTCGTTGACGTGAGCACGCAGATTGTCGATCAGCGCTTCGAACATGCGCGGCGCGAGCTTCAGTTCCATGAACTCGGCAGAAAGCTTGCTGCGGATCTTCTGCGTCTTCGGGTCTTCGATGCCGATCTTGGTGATCGAGGCAATCAGTTGCGAGTGCAGTTTCTGCAGCGAGGCGAACCGAGCGGCGGCCTCCACCGGATCCGGCCCCGTATCCACGGCCTCTTCGCTGTCTTCTCCGCCCTCGGTCTCTTCGTCCTCTGCCGCCGGAGCCGCAGCCTCGACTTTGGTCGGATTCTGCGGCTGCGCGATCACATCGGGCGCATTGGGATCGATGAAGCCGACGATGATGTCTGCCAAGCGTCCGCCGCCCGGCGTCTTCACCGGCTCGTAGGCCTTGAAGATGAAATCATAGGTCGGCGGGTACAGCGAGACCTGCTTGCGAACGTTGTCGAGGCCTTCCTCGATGCGCTTGGCAATGCTGATTTCGCCCTCGCGGGTGAGCAGTTCGACGGTGCCCATCTCGCGCATGTACATGCGCACCGGATCGGTGGTGCGCCCGAGTTCGGCATCGAGCGCAGCGAGTGCCGCCGCGGCCTCTTCGATGGCCTCTTCGTCGGAGGGGGCCGTAGTTTCGGGCGCGAGCAACGCGTCGCTCTCCGGTGCCTTTTCGTACACCGGGATGCCCATGTCGTTGATCGTGTTGACGATCTCTTCGATCTGCTCGGGGTCGACGATCTCCGAGGGCAGATAGTCGTTCACCTGCGAGTAGGTGAGGTAGCTCTGCTCCTTGCCAAGCGCGATCAGTTGCTTCAGCTGCGACTGGCGCTCCTCGGGCAGCGCCAGCGGACGGCGCTCGGGCATGGCGAGGACTTTGCTGCCCTCGGCCGCTGCAGCCTTGCTTGCCTTCGTGGCTTTGCCGCCTTTGACGGGTGCCGCCGGCGCAGCGGCGACGGCCGGAGCGACGGGTGCGGCTGCCGGAGCCGCAGCCGACTTCGTAGGCGCGACGACCTTGCCAACGGCGGGCTTGGCGACCGCCGACTTCGGCGCGGCAGCGGCCTTCTCGACGGTGCTTTTTTCGGGGCTGGCCTTGGCCGGCGCAGGCTTGGTGGCGACGGGCTTTGCCGCAGCGACTTTGGGTGCGGCCGGTTTGGGTGCAGCCGGTTTGGGTGCAGCCGGTTTGGCAGCCGCTGGCTTGGCGACTGCGGGCTTTATCGTAGCTTTTGCCGTGGGCTTGGCGGCGCTTTTGACTGGGGCTGCCTTGGCGGGCGCCGCCTTCGTCGCCTTCGGGCTGCTCTTTGCAGCCGTCTTGCCGGCAGGTGCCGCGGCCTTGCGCGGAGCCGCCTTGGCCGGGGCCGGGCGTGCGGGTTTCTTGGCGACGGAAGCCTTGGGTTTCTTGCTCATGCTGAGGGCCTGTCGGGGCGTAGCCCGGGCGGTTGAAGCGAACCCGCAATTATACTGGAAAAGAGCGCTCGAGTCGCGCTCAGGCCGGGTTGCGGCGGGCCGGCGGGCCGGCGATCAGGCGTTGCAGTTCCTGCCGCTCGTCTGCGGCCAGACCTTCGGCTTTTTCCTTCTCGAGCAGCAGGTCGAGGCGGCGCTTCCATTGTTCGGCTTGCATGCGCGAGAGAGCGTTGCGGAATTCCCGCAGGGCCGCCGCAGCATCGGCAATCAGCGTCTCGATCGCCGCCAGGCGGTTCAGGCGTTCGGCCTCCGGCCGGTCGCGCCAGCGCTCGAGCAGTTGCCCGGTACTGGTGCAGGGCGTTCGGCGCAGATCCTCGATCAGCGCGCGCAGGATATCGGCGCCCGGCTCGTCGAGTTCGGCCAGGGTTTCAAGGTCGGCGGCCGCGAGCTCGGTCGCGATGCGCGGATGGTGCACCAAAGTCAGCACGGCTTGCCGCATCAGACCGCCGCGGCCCGCACTTTGCCCGGCTCTTGGGGCCGAGCGCGGTGACTCCCGCGCCGACTCGTCGCGGCGTGCCGGAGCGGCCGTGTTGGCGGCAGCCCAGAGTTCTTTCAGCCGGTTGGAGGGCAGGCGGATAGCCTCCGCGAGACGCTCGATGAGCAACTCCCGATACACGCCCTCGGGGATCCGGGCCACCAGCGGGCGGGCGATCTCGGCGAAACGTGCCCTGCCGTCTGCGTGGGCAAGGTCAGCCTGCGCCGTGATCTCCTGCACGAGATATTCGGACAGCGGCAGCGCGCCCTCGAGTCGCTGCTCGAAGGCTTGCTTGCCCTCGGCGCCCACCAAGGTGTCTGGATCGTGGCCTTCGGGGAGGAACAGAAAGCGCAGTTGCCGCCCCTCTCGCACCTCAGGCAAGGCATTGTTCAGAGCCCGCCACGCCGCCGCGCGGCCCGCGCGGTCGCCATCGAAGGCAAAGACGATTTCATTGACCAGACGAAACGCGCGCTTGAGGTGCTCGGGAGTGGTCGCCGTGCCGAGCGTCGCCACGGCGTACTCGATTCCGGCCTGATGCAGTCGAACCACATCCATGTAGCCCTCGACCACCATCAAGCGGCGCAGCGTCTGGCGGCTCTGGCGTACCTCGTAGAGGCCGTACAGCTCGCGCCCCTTGTGAAAGAGGCTCGTCTCGGGCGAATTCAAATATTTCGGTTCGCCTTGATCGATGATCCGTCCGCCGAAGGCGATCACCCGACCCCGCGCATCGCGGATGGGGAACATGATCCGGTCGCGGAAACGATCGTAGAGCTTGTCTCCACCCGGACCGGCCGCGGCGTCGCGCTCGATCACAAGACCCGCCGCCAGCAGCGCTTGCCGATCGCGTGCTTGGGTGCCGAAGCGCTGCAGCACATCGTTCCAGGATTGCGCGGCGTAGCCGATGCTGAACTTCTGCAGCGTCTCGGGGCTTAGTCCGCGACGCGCGATGTATTCGGCAGCGCGTCGATTGCCCGGTAGCTGCTGCGCCCAGTGTGCGGCGACGCGCGCCATCAATGCGGCGAGGTCTGCATCTTCTCGATTACGCCCGTCGTCGGGGCGCGTATCGCGAGGAATCTCCACGCCTGCGCGACTGGCGAGCTCCTCGATGGCCTCGGGAAAGCTAAGACGGTCGTAGTTCATGAGAAAGCCGAGCGACGTGCCGTGCGCACCGCAGCCGAAGCAGTGATAGAACTGCTTGTCGGGGCTGACCCAGAAGGAGGGCGATTTCTCGTCGTGGAACGGGCAGCAGGCCTTGAACTCGCGACCGGATTTTTTCAGCGGTACGCGCGCGCCGATAAGCTCGACGATGTCGGTGCGACCGACCAGATCATCAATGAAACTTTGGGGAATGCGCCCGCTCATGGGCGACTAGGATAAGCGCGTTGCTCAGCCCGCGCCGAGTTTGGCCTTGATGATTGCGCTGACGGCCGCCATGTCGGCCCGTCCCGCAGCGCGGGTTTTGACCAGCGCCATGACCTTGCCCATGTCCTTGATGGTGCTGGCCGCGGTCTCCGCGATTGCAGTGGCGACCAAGGCCTCGACTTCAGCGGACGACAACTGCTCGGGCATGTAGGCCTGTAGCAGTTCAATTTCTGTTTTTTCCTTGGCCGCGAGGTCCGCTCGGCCGCCGGCCTCAAACTGGGCGATGGCTTCCTTGCGCTGCTTGATCATCTTTTCGACGACGGCCAGGACCTGCGTGTCATCGAGCATGATGCGCTCGTCGACTTCGCGCTGCTTGATGGCAGCCTGCAACATACGAATGTTGCCTAGGCGCTCCTTGTCTCCGGAGCGCATGGCATCTTTCATATCCTGAGTGATGCGCTCTTTGAGCGACATCGGCGGGTGCCTCGTGTGCGAACGGGTGGCAGCGACGCGCTTAGCGCGCGCGAGCCACGCCAATCCGCGGCGAAGAGCGCTTGGCGTGCCGCTTTACGGCGGCGGCCTTCTTGCGCTTACGCTCCTGGGTCGGCTTCTCGTAGAATTCACGCCGACGCAGCTCGGTGAGGACACCGGCCTTTTCACAGGCGCGCTTGAAGCGGCGCAGGGCAGCGTCGAAATACTCGTTTTCTCTGACACGAACGCTCGGCATTAGAACCTCAAACCCTTGATTTAGAAGGAATTCCCACCAAGCCCTGCGAGGACCGGGGCGGGGATTCTAATGATCCCCGCTGCAAAAGGCAAAAATCCCCGCTATCCCATGCGAGTTCTCGCCATCGAGTCATCCTGTGACGAATCGGCCGCCGCGGTCCTAGACAGCGAGCGCGGCTTGATGGCGCACGAGTTGTACTCGCAGATCGATCTGCACCAGATTTATGGGGGCGTGGTCCCCGAGTTGGCCTCGCGCGACCACATTCAGCGCCTGCTGCCGCTGATCGACCGGGCGCTCGAGCGCTCCGCGACCACGCGCGCGCAACTCGACGGCGTGGCGTATACGGCGGGCCCGGGCTTGATCGGCGCTTTGCTCACGGGTGCGGCGTTGGCCCGCTCTCTGGCGAGTGCATGGGGCTTACCGAGCGTTGGTATCCATCATCTCGAGGGGCATCTGCTGGCGCCGCTGCTCGAGGCCGCACCGCCGTCGTTCCCTCACGTGGCCTTGCTCGTCTCAGGGGGGCACACGATGCTCATCGAGGCGCGCGGGGTCGGCGAGTATCTCTTGCTCGGCGAGACTCGAGACGATGCCGCGGGTGAGGCGTTCGACAAGAGTGCAAAACTTCTCGGGCTGCCGTACCCCGGCGGTGCGCATCTGGCGCGGCTTGCGCACGAGGGACGCCCCGGACGCTGTCAGTTCCCACGCCCGATGCTGGATCGGCGGGGACTCGAGTTCAGTTTCTCAGGGCTCAAGACTGCGGTGCTCAATGCGACGCGACGCATTGGACCTGAGCTCACGCGGGCGGACATCGCACTCGAACTGCAAGAAGCCATCGTCGATACGCTGCTCGCCAAGAGTCTGCGTGCGCTGCAGCAGACGGGGCTCGGCACGCTGGTGGTCTCCGGGGGTGTCAGCGCCAATCAGCGCCTGCGTGAGCGCTTCGATCGCGAACTGCGGAAGCACGGTGTCCGCGTGTACTATCCGCGGCTCGAATTCTGCACCGACAACGCAGCGATGATTGCCGTCGCTGGGCTCGCGCGGCTAACTGCCGGCGAGCACGATGCGCCCGGGATTCGAGCGCGTGCGCAGTGGTCTCTCGATACGCTGCGTCCGCCCGGTTGCGCCACTGATGCGGGGTTACGCTGACCATGGGATCGAAACAAGACGCCGTGTTTGTACGGGGGCTCGAGGTCGAGTGCATCATCGGTCTGATCGACTGGGAACGTCGCATCAAGCAGAAAGTGGTGATCGATCTGGAACTGCCTATCGATTGCGCGCGGGCCGCAGTGAGCGACGATGTGGTCGACACGCTCGATTATTTGAGCGTGGCCAGCCTGGTCAGGGAGTTCGTCGGTCAATCGCAGTTCAAGCTCGTTGAGACCATGGCACATCGCCTCGCGCTGCTGCTGCTTGAAAAATTTGACATGGAGTGGGTTCGCCTCTCGATCAACAAGCCCGGCGCGGTGCGCGGCTCGCGCGATGTCGGCGTGTCCATCGAGCGCCGGCGTGATGCGCTCAGCCCCTGACGCTGCCGCTGAGGAGCACACGCGCCGCGTGCAGGAGGCGGTGGTGGCCGCCATCGAGTCTGCGGGCGGCTGGCTCTCCTTCGCGGCGTACATGCAGCTCGTACTGCATGCGCCGGGCCTCGGTTATTACAGCGCGGGGAGCGTGAAGTTCGGCGCAGAGGGCGATTTCGTCACGGCGCCTGAACTCTCGCCGCTCTTTGGCTCAGTGTGCGCGCGCGAGATTGATCGGTTGCTGCGCGTGCAGGGCGGCGGCGCTGTGCTGGAACTCGGCCCGGGTACGGGCGCGTTTGCGAGCACAGCCATCGAGCGTCTTCGCCAGTTGGCGAGTCCTCTCGGTGCCTATGAGTTGCTGGAGATCAGTGCCGATTTGCGCGAGCGCCAGCGCCTTCGGGTCAGCGATCCGATCGCGCACTGGCTCGACTCGCTACCCGCGCCCGCGCCGCGCATCGTGTTCGCCAATGAAATCATCGATGCATTACCAGCTGAGCGCTTCATTGTGCGCGAGGGCGGCTGGTGGCGACTCGGGGTGGGCTGGGGCGAGGGACTCGAGTGGCGCGTGCGACCTGCCGATGGTCAGGCCGAGGGCGATGCGTCGTTCGCAGAGCGTGCAACGGCGCTTGCTGAGGATCTGCAGCGTCGCGGCGTGGCGTTGCCTGAGGGTTACTGTGGCGAATGGCATCCGCAGTTGCACGAGTGGGTCGCTGCGTTGGCCGGAGCGGTGGAGCGCGGTGCGATCCTGTTCGCTGACTACGGCTTACCTCGCACCCAGCTGTATCACCCGGATCGGCTGCAGGGGAGTTTGCGGTGCCACTATCGGCATCACGCTCATGGCGATCCGTTTTCCCATCCGGGACTGACCGATATCACCACCTGGGTGGATTTCACGGCCGTGGCTGAAGCCGGCGAGGCCGCCGGCCTGCACGTGGCAGGGTTCACGACGCAAACTGCGTTCCTATTGGGAGGCGGGCTTGAGGAGGAGTGGCAACGAGCCGCGACCCAATCGAGTGATCCGGTGCAGGCGGCTCGTCGCGCCGCCGGGGTTCGTCAGTTGATGCTGCCCGGGGAGATGGGTGAGGCCGTCAAGCTCATGCTGCTGACCCGCGGCATTGACGAGGCAGGCGGGGCATTCCGTCTGCGCGATCTGCGCGACTCGCTGTAGCGACGCGGGCTGCTCAGGCCCGCAGCGCTTCGATGGCTGCGAGGCGCTTGCGGCGCAGTCGCTCGCCGATCGCAGCGCCCACCAGGCCCTCGCGCTCGTCGGGTTGCAGCGTGGTGGCACTCGCTGCTTCGAGCGCCTGCTCGAAGCGAGCACGTTGAGGGTAGGGCTGATCGGCAAAGCCGAGCCGACCCCGGGCGTCGCACTCGCAGACCTCGAGCAACTCAGCAAAGCGCCCGGGGCGACGGAACGCATCGGCAGACTCAAGCACCTCGAGCAGCGTCGTCGCACGCAGCTCGAGGCCGCGATGTACGTGCGTGTGGAACCGGCTCGCGAGCAGGGCGAGATCCCGATGCTCCTGCGGTACGCGTAATCTTTGGCAGAGCGATTCGATTGCCGGAACCCCGCGCGCTTCGTGAGCAATGTGTTTGGGCCATTCGCTGCGCGGCGTGAGCGCTTTGCCCAGATCGTGCATCAAGACGGCAAAGCGCACGCTGACGGGCGCTGCGCGTCCGGCGGCCACCTGCAGCGCGAGCAGCACGTGTTCACCGGTGTCGACTTCCGGATGCCATTTGGGACTTTGCGGTACGCCGAAGAGGGCATCGAGCTCGGGCAATACGATACGCAGGGCACCACATTCGCGCAGCAACTCGATGCCGGCGCGCGGCGTGGGTTCACCGAGCAGACGCTCGAGTTCGCGCCACACGCGTTCGGGCACGAGGGCGTCGAGTTCTCCCGAGGCGCTCATCTGGCGCATCAACTCAATGGTCTCTGCAGCCACGCTGAAGCCCAAGTGCGCAAAGCGAGCAAGGAAGCGTGCGATGCGCAGAATTCTGACCGGGTCCTCGACGAAGGCTGGCGAGACGTGTCGCAGCACGCGCCGCTCGAGATCGGCCCGCCCGCCATGCGGGTCGATGAGGTGGCCATCGGCCGCTTGGGCCATGGCGTTGATGGTCAGGTCTCGCCGCGCGAGATCCTGCTCGAGGGTGACATCGGGTGCGAACTCAGTGACGAATCCGCGATATCCGGGGCCGGTCTTACGCTCGAGACGCGCGAGCGCATGCTCCTCGCGAGTGTGTGGATGCAGGAAGACCGGGAAGTCACGACCGACGGGTGTGAAGCCCTGCGCCTGGAGTTCTTCGGGTGTCGCGCCGACTACCACCCAGTCGCGTTCGGCGACGGGGCGGCCGAGCAGTGAATCACGCACTGCGCCACCGACGAGATAGATGTCCACGCGTCGATGTTAGCGCAAGCGTGTCGGTCAGCGGCCGGCGGCGCGGCGCCATCGATCGGCGCTTTGTCCACCGAGGTAGGTGGGCACGATCGAGGCCATCGAAGCCGGACGGATTCCCATGCGGGCGAGCCCGTTGATCTCGCAGACATTATCGACTGTCAGCGAGCGGAAATTATCTGAGGAGAAGGGCTTGCCGGGCACGAAGTCCATCACCCTCGCCTGCATGCGCCCGATCACATCGGGCAGAGGAATGACGCGTGCAGGCGTGCCCGAGTAGCGCCCGGTCAAGCGCACGAGGTCGGCGAGCGTCACGATATCCGGGCCGCACAAATCGTAGCTTTGACCGATCGTGCTCGGGTCCTGCAGGGCGATCTCGAAGGCTTGGGTGACATCGCCCACCCACACCGGCGCGAAACGCGCCTCAGCGCGGGCGAGGGGCATCAGGCCGCCCGTCAGGCGCAGCAATCCGGCAAAACGGTTTACCAGCGAATCGTGCGTGCCGAAGATGACGGACGGGCGGAGGATCGTCCAGCGCAGCGCAGGCGGTGCTTCGCGAATCAGCCTCTCCGCAGCGCCCTTGCTGCGCAGATAGTGGCTTGGCGCAGATTCGCTCGCACCGAGTGAACTCATCTGCAAAAAACGCGTCACGCCGTTGGCGGCACAGGCCGCGAGTGTCTTGCGCACGAGTTCCGTGTGCGCTTGAGCGAAGCCGCGCCCGGAGAACCCCGATTCGTTGAGGATGCCGACGAGGTTGATCACCACGTCACTCCCGGCGATAGCCCGGGTCAGTGCCTCGGCGTCATGGACCGCTGTGGCGCGCTGCTCGACCGTGGGCAGCACGGCGAGCGTGCGTGAGCCGCGTGAATCGCGCGTCAGCACGCGCAGTCGATAGCCCGCGCGGGCGAGGCGGCTGATGAGTTCGGTGCCGACGAAGCCCGTGCCACCGAGCACGGTGACGAGCGGCTTCATCGCAGCAGCACGATGGTCAGTTCGCCGCTGCGCCGCACCTGCAGCACGAGCGTGTTGCCGCCGCGGGCGGCTGCCGCGCGCCACGCGGCGCTGAGATCGGCCCGATTGCCGATGCGGTTGCCGTTGGCGGCGATGATGACGTCGTTGACGCGCAGGCCCGCGTTGGCGGCGGGACTGCCCTGCGATACGGCCCGCGCGATCACGCCGCTGCCCGTGCCGGGGCTGTCCTCGAGCAGTGCACCCTCGAAGCCGCGATGCTGGCTGCCCTCGGGCAGATTCTTGCCATCGTCGCTCGTGGTCCCGGCCGTTTGGGCAGTGGCGGGGTCAGCAATTTCGGCCGTGACTTTGCGCGACTCGCCATCGCGCAGGAAGCTCACCTCGACCTTCTCGCCGACCCGCAGCAAGCCTATCGCGTTGCGCAATTCCGAGGCGGATTTGACCTTGCGCCCGTTGAGACCGGTGACGACGTCACCGGCGCGGATGCCGGCGCGCGCGGCCGGAGAATCCTTAACTACCTGGGTCACGAGGGCGCCACCGCCGCTCGCGATGCCGAGCGCCTCGGCAATGTCCGGCGTCACGGGCGAGATCGTGACGCCGAGCTGGCCGCGCTTGACCGAGCCGAAACGGATCAGCTGATCCATGATGCTGCGCGCCATATTCACCGGAATCGCAAAGCCGATGCCGATGTTGCCGCCGCTACCCGAGAGAATCATGTTGTTGATGCCGACGAGCTCGCCGCGCAGGTTGACGAGCGCGCCGCCGGAGTTGCCCGGATTGATCGAGGCGTCGGTCTGGATGAGGCTTTCGTAACCGTCCGGACTCATGCCAGAGCGGCCGAGCGCACTGACGATGCCGTACGACACCGATTGTTGTAGGCCGAAGGGGTTGCCGATTGCTGCGACGTAGTCGCCCGGCTCGAGCTTGTCGGAATCGCCGAGCACGATCTGGCTCAGATTGGCGGCCTTGACCTGGATCACCGCGATATCGGTGCGCGGGTCGCTGCCGATGATCTTGGCCGGTACTTCGCGCTGGTCGGAAAGCGTCACGGTGATATCCCGTGCGTTCTCAACGACGTGCGCGTTGGTGATGATGTAGCCCTGCTTGGCATCGACGATCACGCCGGATCCAGCCGACTGGAAGGGGCGTTCGCGCGTGCCGGCGTCGGGCGGCACATTGAAAAAGCGGCGGAAGAAGGGATCATCGAACAGCGGATTGCGCTGACCCTGCTCACGCACCGTGCCCTGGATGCCGATGCTGACGACCGCCGGCGAGATCCGTCGGATCATCGGCGCGAGCGAGGGCATGGGCGCAACGGTTCGCGAGTTCGCCTCCGCGGGCGCGTCAACCGCCTGGGCGTGCACCGGGGTGATCATCGACAGCGCGCTGCCGGCGAGGGCCATGCCCCAGAGGGCGGCCGTTCTGGGTCGCAGGTTCAAGGGGCGCAGTGTGTTCATGGGTCGCAGGATCCGACGAGTGAAGGGGGTGTGCGACCGCGGGCGGTGCGACCGCACGCGGGGCACGGCCGGATGTTCCGACCGCGCCCCGGATTCTAGCCTCAGGCGGCTTCGACGGTGATGCGTCGTGGCTGCACCTTCGGGGTCTTGCCGATCGAAATCTCGAGCACGCCATGGTGGCTGCGCGCCGTGATGTCCTCGGCCTGAGCGTCCTCGGGCAGCGTGAATCGACGCTGGTAGCTCACCGCGCCGCTCTGGCCGCTGCTGCGCTTGGCACTCAGGGTCAGGATGCCCTGGTCCGTGGTGATTTCGATGTCTTGCGGCGCCACTCCGGGCAAATCGGCCCGCAGCACGTAGCGTTCGGCGAGTTCCTGCACCTCCACGCGCGGGATCAGGGCCACCGGGCGGCTGTCACTCAGCACCTGTTCAAGATCGCGGTGCAGTCGGTTCATTACTCCAAAATCAAATCGGGCGAGGCTCATGGTTCGGTCTCCGTTCAGTGGTGGCCGCGCAGCGCGACCTAGTGGCTTCGGATATGCGGATATGCCCGGCCAATTCAAGGGGACAACCTGTGGATAGGGTGTGCAGAGGCAGAAACACAACATGTGGTTTTCCAGCAGCGACCCGCCTGGAATGCCTTTTCGTCCTCATTGGAATGGTCTTTCAGGGCCGTGTTTTTTGTAATACGTTGATTTATATAGACTAATTCGGATCTGCAAATTTTTTTCGTAAGCCTTGACGCTCCGTGGAGCGGTGCTTACCCTCCCCTCCGCGACACAACATCTTGTGTGTGGGTCAAACGCACGGATTGTTGGGGGGTCGAGGTTTTAAGGGAGAGAAGACGAACAAGAACCCGGTGAGCCTGCGGCCATGGGGAGTTCGCGATATTCACTATTTTTTTAGAGGGCCTCTGGCCGAATGAACAGCGTCATCAAATTGCAATCGAACGATATCGACGGGATCCCGTTTCAGGACGCCTCGCTTGATATCTGGGACAAAAAGTACCGCCTCGTTTCAAAGCTCGGTGAGCCCATCGACAAGTCGATGGACGACACCTACAAGCGCGTCGCGCGTGCACTCGCCGATGTGGAACCTGAGGCGCAGCGCGAGCATTGGCACGAACGTTTTCTTTGGGCGTTGCGCCGCGGTGCTATTCCGGCGGGACGCATCACCTCCAACGCCGGCGCGCTCGAGCACAAGCCTGCAACCTCGACCATCAACTGCACGGTCTCGGGCACGATCCGCGACTCGATGGACGATATCCTCGGCAAGGTGCACGAGGCGGGCCTGACCCTGAAGGCCGGCTGCGGCATCGGCTACGAGTTCTCGACCCTGCGCCCGCGCGGCGCGTACGTCTCGGGCGCGGGTGCGTACACCTCCGGCCCGCTGTCGTTCATGGATATCTACGACAAGATGTGTTTCACGGTGTCCTCCGCGGGCGGCCGTCGTGGCGCGCAGATGGGCACGTTCGACGTCGGCCATCCGGATGCCATGGAGTTCATTCGCGCCAAGCGTGAAAACGGCCGGTTGCGTCAGTTCAATTTGTCGCTGCTCATCACCGACGAGTTCATGCAGGCGGTGCGCGAGGATGGTGAGTGGAATCTGGCGTTCCCGATCCTGCGCAAGGAATACGATGCCGAGAAGCCCGATCTGACCGATACGGGGAAGTTCGTCTGGCGCGAGTGGCCGTACAACGAGAATTTCGTCGTCAGCGAAACCGGGCTCGTCGCCTGCAAGATCTACAAGACCCTGCCGGCGCGTCGCATGTGGGACGTGATCATGTCCTCGACGTACGACTTCGCGGAGCCCGGCTTCATTATCATTGACCGCGTCAATGAAATGAACAACAACTGGTGGTGCGAGAACATCCGTGCCACCAACCCTTGCGGCGAGCAGCCGTTGCCTCCATACGGTTCGTGCCTGCTGGGCTCGGTGAACCTCACGCGCTTCGTGCGCCAGCCGTTTACGGAGCAGGCGGAGTTCGATTGGCAGGAATACCGTGAGGTGGTGAAGATCTTCACCCGGATGCTCGACAACGTGGTCGAGGTCAACGGCCTGCCGCTCGAGGGTCAGCGCAACGAGATCCTGCGCAAGCGCCGCCACGGCATGGGTTTCCTCGGCCTCGGCAGCACGATGACGCTGCTGCGCATGAAGTATGGCTCGTCCGAGTCGGTGCAGTTCACCGAGGACGTCTCGCGCGAGATGGCCATTGCCGGCTGGGAGGCTGCGCTCGATCTGTCGCGTGAGAAGGGCCCGGCGCCGATCATGAACGAGGAGTTCACGGTCACCGGCGAGATGCTGCGCAAGCGCCCGGAGATGGCGCGTGACGGCTGGAAGGTCGGCAGCAAGATCCCGGGTCGCGTACTGCACGCTCGCTATAGCCGCTACATGCAGCGTGTCGCGGAAGTCGCTCCTGCGCTCGTCGATCAGCTCGCGCTCGTGGGTGCACGCTTCACGCACCACACCTCGATCGCACCAACCGGAACGATTTCTTTGTCACTCGCCAACAACGCGAGCAACGGCATCGAGCCGTCCTTCGCGCACCACTACTTCCGCAACGTCATCCGCGAAGGTAAGAAGTCCAAGGAAAAGGTCGACGTGTTCTCTTTTGAGTTGCTCGCCTACCGCGAGCTCGTCAATCAAAAGGCGATGCCGAACTCGACCAATCCGACCGAGAAGCTGCCGGATTACTTCACCACGGCCGATGACATTACGCCCACCGAGCACGTCGACATCCAGGCCGCCTCGCAGAAGTGGGTCGATTCGTCCATTTCGAAGACGGCGAACGTGCCGACGGACTTCAAGTACGAGTCGTTCAAGGACATCTATCTTTACGCCCACGAGAAGGGGCTGAAGGGTTGCACGACCTTCCGCTTCAATCCGGAAGCCTTCCAGGGCGTGCTCGTCAAGGAGGAAGACCTGAAGAACACGACTTACGTGTTCACGCTCGAAGATGGCACCGAGTTGTCCGTGAAAGGCGACGAAGAGATCGAGTACGACGGCGAGAAGCACACCGCCGCGAATCTTTACGATGCCTTGAAAGAAGGCTACTACGGCAAGTTCTGAGGATCAGACAACATGGCTGCCATCAAGATCGATCGCAAGATCGCAAAGTACCGCGTTCAGAAGCCTGGCACCGAGCCGGCCCCTGCGGCGGCGCCGGTTTCTGTAGCGGATCTGCCCACCAGCCACGGCGGCAAGGTGGTGCGGCTCACCGAGGAGGTGCAGCGCCCGGAGGTGCTGATTGGTTCGACATACAAGATCAAGACTCCGGTCTCCGATCATGCGATGTACGTGACTATCAACGACATCATCCTCAACGAGGGCACCGAACACGAACAGCGTCGGCCGTTCGAGGTGTTCATCAACTCGAAGAATCTCGATCACTACCAGTGGATCGTGGCGCTGACCCGCATCATCTCGGCGGTGTTTCGCAAGGGTGGCGACGTCACCTTCCTCGTCGAGGAGCTGAAGGCCGTGTTCGATCCACGCGGCGGCTACTGGCAGCCGGGCGGGAAGTTCATGCCCTCGATCATCGCCGAGCTGGGATATGTCATCGAGAAGCACCTGCAGACGATCGGCCTGATGCGTCGTCCTGAGCTCGATGAGCACCAGAAGAAGCTCGTCGACGAAAAGCGTGCGGAGTTCGAGGCGCGTACGAAGCAGGCCGATGCCTTCGCCAAGTCGCACTTTCCGGAAGGCGCTCAGCTGTGCTCGAAGTGCAGCACCGCAGCGGTCGTCATGATGGATGGCTGCATGACCTGCCTCAACTGCGGCGATTCGAAGTGCGGGTGACGCCTTGCGGCGCATCACCCGGTTAGCCCCCGCCCGATTCGTCCTGGTTCTCCTCTCGTCGGCTGCTGCGTTCGCGCAGCAGCCGCCTTCCGCGCCATCTGTTGCTGCAGCGCCGGTGTCGCGCGAGATACCGCGGCCGCCCGAGTTGCAGCGCGATGTGGACTTCTGGGTTCGGGTCTATAGCCAGATCACCACGCTGCAGGGTTTTCTGCACGATGAGCGAAATCTCGCCATCGTTTACTCGACTGTCGATCTGCCACCAACTGAGCGGCCGGGCTCGCCCGTACGAAGACAACTGATCGACAACGAGCGCACGCGGTGGGCCGATGCCTTGCGCGAGGCGGCCGTGGCGACTGAACAGGCCGCTGCACCGTCGGGCGCCGACGCGCTGCGGGCGCTCGAGTTGTGGGGCGCCGAGGCGACCCCCGATACCCTGCGTGCAGCCGCCGAGGCGGTGCGATTCCAGCTCGGCCAAGCGGATCGGTTTCGCGCCGGCATCGTGCGTTCGGGGCAATGGGAGTCGCACATCGCGCGCACCTTCGATTCGCTGGGCTTGCCGCCGGAGCTCGCCGCGCTGCCTCACGTCGAATCCTCCTTTACGCCGACGGCGTATTCGAAGGTCGGCGCCTCGGGGTTGTGGCAATTCATGCCGGGTACCGGTCGACGCTTCATGCGCGTCGACGACATCGTCGATGAGCGGCTCGACCCGTTTCGCTCGACGGAGGCCGCAGCCAAGCTGCTGCTCTACAACTACCGCACGCTCGGCAGCTGGCCGCTCGCCATCACCGCCTACAACCACGGCACAGGGGGCATGCGGCGCGCTCGCGAGCAATTGGGGACGGATGACTTTGCTGTCATTGCGCGGCGCTACCAGAGCCGCAGTTTCGGTTTCGCATCGCGTAATTTCTATCCGTCGTTCCTTGCGGCTTTGACCATCGATCAAAACCCGCAGCGCTACTTCCCAGACGTACAGCGCGCACCGGAGCTCGTGTTCCACGAAGTGCCGATGCCGGGGTACGCGGAGGTCGCGACTCTCGAGCGCGCGCTCAGCATTCCCCGAGAGACGCTGCGCGAACTGAACCCGGCGCTGCGTCCTGCGGTGTGGTCAGGCGAGAAGTTCGTGCCGCGCGGTTATCGGCTGCGCCTGCCGTCGGGCGAGTCGCTCTCGGCCGCGCAACTCATCGAGCAAGTGGGCGCGGATCGGTTGTTCGTCGCACAAGTGGCGCCGCGTACCCACGCCGTGCGGCGCGGTGAAACGCTGACACGGATCGCCAAGCGATACGGCTTCTCGGTCGCGGAGTTGGCGAAGCTCAACGACCTGCCCACCGATGCCAAGCTGCGTCGAGGCCAGCAACTGAGGCTGGCCGATGAGCGGCCCGCGACGCTGGCGAGTGCCCTCACGCTCGACAGTGCGGCAGGCGCTGCGCCCTGAGGGCGAGTCGATATAATCCCGGCATGCTGTATCGGCCCACGTCCCGATGGCGCCTGAAGGCGCTGCTGCTCGTTGCGGCGGCGCTGGTCGTGCTCGGCCCGCCGAATGCCGAGGCCGCGACCGTCACGCCGGCCGGATCCACCGGGTCCTCGCGCAGCCTGGGCGAGGTCGAGTTGCCGCAGGCGACGCTCGTCATCGTCCACAAGTCCAAGCGCCAACTCGAACTGCGGCGTGGCAACCAGTTGCTGCGCCGGTACCGTATTTCGCTCGGCCTCAATCCGATCGGTCACAAGCAATACGAGGGTGATTTCCGCACGCCCGAAGGCAAGTACTTGCTCACCCGGCGCAATCCTCGCAGCGAGTTTTTCCTCTCGATCGCCGTGTCGTATCCCGACTCGAAGGATCTCGCGCGGGCACGGCGTGCGGGCGTGCGACCCGGCGGGCTCATCATGGTGCACGGTCTGCCTAACGACCCACGTTGGCCGCCCGAGCACTACGCAGGGCAGGATTGGACGGATGGCTGCATCGCCCTCAATAACGCGGACATGATGGAGTTCTGGATGCTCGTGCAATCCGGTACGCCCATCCATATCAATCCCTGAGGTTGCCCTTGGAAACGAGTATCGTTATTCCGGAAGTCGTCGATGCACGAGTGGCACCACGCGGGGCGCTCGAAAGCCTCTCGCAGGACGAAATCGAGCAACTGCTCTCCACCGGTCGTGGCGGCCTGTACCCGCTCTTTCGGCAATGCGCACTCGCCGTGCTCAACGCCGGCAGCGATACCGACAACGCGCGCGACATCTTCGACAAGTACCGCGACTTCGACATCCAGATCGTCCGACACGCCTGGGGCGTTAAGCTCGAGATCCGCAATGCACCGGCCTCGGCGTTCGTCGATGGGCAGATGATCCGTGGCATCAAGGAATTGCTCTTTGCCGTGCTGCGCGACATCGTCTACACCGCCAACGAGGTCGTCGAGAGCGGACGGTTCGATCTGACTCGACCACAGTCGATCACCAACGCAGTGTTCCACATCCTGCGCAATGCGCGATTGCTCGAGCACAAGGCGCGCCCGAACCTCATCGTTTGCTGGGGCGGGCACTCCATCAATCGCGAGGAATACGAGTACACGAAGAAGGTGGGCTACGAACTCGGTCTGCGCGGCCTCGATGTCTGCACGGGCTGCGGACCGGGCGCCATGAAGGGGCCCATGAAGGGCGCCACGATTGGCCACGCCAAGCAGCGCATCAGCACGGGTCGCTACGTGGGCCTCACCGAGCCCGGCATCATCGCCGCCGAGCCGCCCAATCCGATCGTCAACAACCTCGTGATCATGCCGGACATCGAAAAGCGCCTCGAGGCCTTCCTGCGCGTGGCGCACGGTCTCGTGGTCTTTCCGGGCGGTGTGGGAACGGCCGAAGAAATCTTCTATCTGCTCGGCATCCTGCTCGATCCGGCCAATGCCGAACAGCGCTTGCCGGTGGTGCTCACCGGGCCGCGCCGCAGTGCCGCCTACTTCGAGCAGATTCGCCGCTTTCTCGCCGGTACTCTCGGTGAGGCAGCGCTCGATCGGGTCAAGATCGTCGTCGAGGATCCAGCGGAGGTCGCACGCATCCTCGATCGAGGTGTCGATGACGTTCGGGAGTTCCGCAAGCGGCACTCCGACTCCTACAACTTCAACTGGTTGCTCAAGATCAGCGAGGAGTTCCAGAAGCCCTTCGAGGTCTCCCACGCCTCGATGCGCACGCTGCGCTTGCACCGCGACCAGCCGGTGCATGACCTGGCGGCCGACCTGCGCCGCGCGTTCTCCGGCATCGTCAGCGGCAACGTCAAGGAGCAGGGCATTCGCGCCATCGAGCGCCACGGTCCCTTTGAACTCGTCGGCGATCCGGCCATCATGGCCATGCTCGATGAATTGCTGTCGGCCTTTGTCGCCCAGCAGCGCATGAAGCTGCCGGGTACGGCCTACGTACCCTGCTACAGAGTCGTGCGTCCCTGAAATCCGGCGGTGGGCTGCGGGCCGCCCCCCTTGAAACCCCCCTGACCGATCCCCATGTGTGGACGGTCCACTTTGAGGAGTCCTCCATGACCGAATCATCCAGCGCGGGCGCGGCCCAGGCAGCCCCCGAAAAGCACGGTTTCCAGGCCGAGGTTCGCGAGCTGCTGCAGCTCATGATCCACTCGCTCTACAGCCATCGCGAAATCTTCCTGCGCGAGCTGATCTCCAACGCCTCGGACGCCAACGATAAGCTGCGCTTCCTCGCGCTGGCGCAGCCCGACCTGATGGCGGGTGAGTCAGAGCTCAAGATCTGGATCGATCACGACCCCGATAAGGCGACCCTCACCATTCGCGACAACGGCATCGGCATGACCCGCGAGGAGGCGATCGCGCACCTCGGCACCATCGCCAAGTCCGGTACGGCCGATTTCTTCAAGCGCCTGACGGGCGACCAGCAAAAAGATTCGCAGCTGATCGGCCAGTTCGGCGTGGGGTTCTACTCTGCCTTCATCGTGGCCGATGAGGTCGAGGTGCTGACACGCAAGGCTGGCGAGCCTGCAGCGCGCGGCACACGCTGGATCTCCAAGGCGGATGGTGAGTTCACCGTTGAGGCGCTCGAACACGAGCCGCGAGGTACCACCGTCATCCTGCATTTGAAAGAAGAGGCCAAGGAATTCGCCGACGGCTGGCGTCTGCGCTCGCTCGTGCGCCGGTATTCCGATCACATCGCATTCCCGGTGATGATGCGCAAGGAAGGCGAGGCGTCGCTCGATTGGGAGGCCGCAAACCAGGCGCAGGCGCTGTGGACTCGCTCGCGAAGCGAGATCAAGGACGAAGAGTACAAAGATTTTTACCAGCATATCGCGCACGACTTTGCCGAGCCGCTCGCCTGGAGCCACAACAAGGTCGAGGGCAAGCGCGAGTACACCTCGTTGCTATACCTGCCGGCGCGCGCGCCGTTCGATCTGTATCAGCGCGATGCCACGCGCGGGCTCAAGCTCTACGTGCGTCGCGTGTTCATCATGGATGACGCTGAGCAGTTCCTGCCGATGTACCTGCGTTTCATCCGTGGTGTGCTCGACTCGAACGACCTGCCGCTCAACGTGTCGCGCGAGTTGCTGCAGAAAGACGCCGAAGTCGAGGCCATGCGCTCGGCGCTCGCTAAACGCGCCCTCGATCTGCTCGCACGCCTCGCGAAGGACGAGCCGGAGAAATATGCGACGTTCTGGAAGGAGTTCGGTCCGGTACTGAAGGAAGGCACCGGGGAGGATCCCTCGAACCGCGAGAAGATTCTGCCGCTGCTGCGTTTGTCGAGCACGCATGAGGAGGGCGATGAGCCTAAGGTGACGCTCGCCGATTACATCGCCCGCATGAAGAGCGGCCAGGATCGCATCTACTATCTCATCGCCGATTCCCTCACCGCCGCCCGTGGCAGCCCCTATCTCGAGCAGTTGCGGGCGAAAGGCATCGAGGTGTTGTTGCTCGCCGATCGAGTCGACGAGTGGATGATGGGTCACCTGCGCGAGTTTGAAGGCAAGCGTTTCAAGGACGTGGCACGCGGCGATCTCGAACTCGGCGGCCTCGAGGGCGAGGCTGATAAGGCCGCAGCCGAGGAAGCCCTGAAGGAGAACAAGAAGCTTCTCAAGCGCATCAAGGATGCATTGGGTGAGCGCGTCTCCGAGGTCAAGGTCAGTTCGCGTCTCGCCGACACCCCGGCCTGCCTGGTGCTCGCCGAAGGCGACATGGGCGCCCAGATGCGCCGCATCATGGCAGCGGCCGGACAGGCGGTGCCGGAGGCGAAGCCCGAGCTTGAGGTCAACGTCGGTCATGCACTGATCAAGCGTCTCGACGCGACGAGTGCCGAGGACGAGTTCACCGAACTTGCCCTGCTGGTATTCGATCAGGCGAAGCTGGCCGAGTCGGGGTCGGTCGCGAACCCGGGCGAGTTCGTCCGCAGGCTCAACAAGTTGCTCGGGCAGCTGATGGCGGCCGGCTGAGCCGACGGGTCTGCCGTGCCATAATTGGCGCATGAGCAAGACCCCGCCGTCCGATGCCGAGCTGCGTGAGCGGCTCTCGCCGCTCGCCTACGAGGTCACCCGCAACAAGGGTACTGAGCGGGCGTTCACCGGCGCGTACACCTACAACAAGGATCGCGGCGTCTATGCCTGCGCCTGTTGTGGCACGGAGCTCTTCCACTCGGACACCAAGTACGACTCGGGGTCGGGTTGGCCGAGCTTCTGGACGCCGCTCGCCGGTGATCGAGTCCACGAGCATCGCGATACGAGCCACGGCATGGTGCGCATCGAGGTGACCTGCGCACAGTGCGATGCACACCTAGGGCACGTCTTTCCTGACGGGCCTCGTCCCACGGGGCTGCGCTATTGCATCAACTCCGTCTCACTCGACTTCAAGGCCGAATCCAAATGAAATCTCTAGTCTGGGTCGTCTTACTGGCGCTCGGTGGCATTGCCGTCACCGCCGCTTTCTTGCCGGGTCTCGTCTCGTCCGCGCGTGCGGATGCCTCATCCGCCTCACAGGAGTCTCCAATGTCCGAAGCGCTCATCAAGGAAGACCTGCAGCCCGGTGCGGGCCCCGCCATCGCCAACGGTCAGACGGCCGTGGTGCATTACACGGGCTGGTTGTTCGATGCCACGCGGCCCGAGAACAAGGGGCGCAAGTTCGACAGCTCCCGCGATCATGGCGATACGTTTGCCTTTGAAGTGGGCGGTCGCGAAGTCATCCGTGGCTGGGATCTTGGCGTGCTCGGCATGCAGGTCGGCGGCAAGCGACGCCTGACGATTCCCCCGGAGCTTGGCTACGGCGCGCGCGGTGCGGGCGGCGTAATCCCGGGTGGGGCTACGCTCGTGTTCGACGTTGAATTGATGGAGATCCGCTGATGCGAATCACTGCACTGCACAATGTGCTGCTGCTCGCCGCGGCGAGCACGCTGCTCGGCATCGCACAGGCGGCGACACTCATCCACGCCGGTCGCGTGATCGATGGGGTCGGTGATCGTGCGCTGACGGCACGCACCGTGATCGTCGAGGGCGGCAAGATCATGGCGATCGAGGCCGGATACCGTAAGCCCGGAGCCGGGGATACGGTCGTCGATCTGCGCGAGTCGACCTTGATGCCCGGTCTCATGGACATGCACGTGCATTTGACGAGCGAGTACAGCCGGACGAGCGAGCTCGAGCGCTTCAAGAAAGATGGCCCGGACGTGGCGCTCGATGGGGCGATGTACGCGCAGCGGACCCTGATGGCGGGGTTCACCACGGTGCGCGACCTCGGCGACAGTTTCCTCGCGAGCCTTGCGCTGCGCGATGCGATCAACGCGGGCAAGGTGCCGGGGCCGCGGATCTTCGCCTCGGGCAAGTCGATCGCCACGACGGGTGGCCATGCTGACCCGACCAACGGCTGGGCAGAGTTTCTAGGCGGCGGCGATGTGGGTCCGCGCGATGGCGTAGTCGATGGCACGGATGCCGCCGTGCAGGCCGTGCGGCAGCGCTACAAGGACGGATCGGATGTCATCAAGATCACGGCCACCGGCGGAGTGCTGTCGATTGCGAAAAACGGGCTGAATCCGCAGTTCACCGAAGAAGAGATCCGCGCGATCGTCACGACGGCGCGCGACTATGGCTTCACGGTCGCCGCCCACGCCCACGGGGCTGAGGGCATGAAGCGGGCTGTGCGTGCGGGTGTGGACACCATCGAGCACGGCACGTTCATGGATGAAGAAACCATGCGGCTGATGAAGGAGCGCGGCACGTATTACGTACCGACCATCTCGGCAGGGCGCTGGGTGTTCGATCGCTCGAAGGAAGACGGATTTTTTCCCTCCATCGTGCGCCCAAAGGCGGCGCTCGTTGGGCCGCAGATCCAGAGCACTTTTGCCAAGGCGTACAAGAGCGGCGTGAAGATTCTCTTTGGCACTGACACGGGCGTGTCGGCCCACGGTGACAACGGCCGCGAGTTCGTGCTGATGGTCGAAGCCGGCATGCCTGCGATGGAGGCCATTCGCTCGGCGACCTCAGTCACCGCGAAGTTCCTCGACATCGACGATCGCCTCGGTAGCGTGCAGGTAGGCAAGTTGGCTGATCTCGTCGCGGTGCCGGGAGATCCGCTCGCCGACATCACATCGATGCAACGAGTGCATTTCGTCATGAAGGACGGAGTGGTCCATCGACGCCCCTGAGCGGCATCTAATTGCCGGGCCTGCGGGGCAGATCGAGCTCGTCGTCGATCTGCCGCGGCAGGGCATCGCACCGCGTGCATTGGCAGTGTGCTGCCATCCGCATCCCTTGTTCGGTGGTTCGCTGACCAACAAGGTTGTGCATACCCTGGCGCGGCGTTGCAGTGCAGCCGGTGCTGTCGCCGTGCGGTTCAATTTCCGCGGTGTGGATGCATCGACGGGGGTCCACGACGAGGGGCGCGGCGAGCTTGAGGATCTGCGGTCTGTGGTGCAGTGGGCACAGCTTCAGTGGCCGCAGCTGCCGCTGTGGCTCGGCGGCTTTTCCTTCGGTGCCTGGATGGCCTTGCAGGCGCAGGCTGATCTTGCACCCAACTTGCTGATCACCATTGCGCCGCCTGTAGGGCGATGGGATTTTTCCGCAGTGCGCGCGCCGCAGGGTCCGTGGTTGTGCGTGCAAGGTGATCGCGACGAACTCGTCGATGCGGTGGCGGTGGCGGCGTGGGCGGTCGCGCTCGATCCCAACGTCAAGCTTGTGCGTCTGCCGGAGGCGGAGCATTTCTTCCATGGCCGCCTGCACGAGTTGGCCGATGTCATCGCGCAATTTTTGGCTGCTCAGGGATACAGCGAGTAGCCGACTCCGCGCACCGTGTGGATCAGGGGCTTTTCAAAATCCTTGTCCACGGCCTGACGCAACCGACTGACGTGCACGTCGACCACGTTGGTCTGCGGGTCGTAATGGATGTCCCACACCCCCTGCAGCAACATCGCTCGCGTCACGACCTGCCCGGTGTGCCGCGCGAGAAACTCGAGCAGCCTGAACTCCCGAGCGGTCAATTCGATGCGTCGCCCGCCGCGAGCCGCCTTGCGCTCCAGCAGATCGAGCTCCAGATCATCGACCCGCAGACGAGTGAGTGCGCTGCTGGCGACCCGCCGCTGCAGTGACTCGACTCGGGCGACCAGCTCCTCGATGCTGAATGGCTTGCCGAGGTAGTCGTCGCCGCCGGCGCGCAAACCCTTCACCCGCTCATCGACCGAATCCAGCGCCGACAAGACCAGCACCGGCGTCGACTTGCCGCTGCGGCGCAGCGTACTGATGATATCGAGCCCATCCACTCCGGGCAGCATTCGATCGGTGATGATGACCGAGTGGTCGCCGAGCAGCGCAGCTTCCTGGCCGTGCCGCCCGTCGGAGTGGTGCTCGACCGAATAGCCACGGGCCTGGAGTGCCGAGCGGATCTCGGCAGCCACTTGAGCGTCGTCTTCGATCAAAAGCAGTTTCATGGTCGGCGATCCGGGCTCCGCTTCACGCGCAGGTCGGGCCACAAAGTGTAGGGCAATTCACCTCCGCTGCGTCGCTCGTGGCATGCTTGGGGCGTGACACCTCGTCTCATCGACCGCCGCGCGCTGCTGGCCTCCATGCTGGCCCTGGTCGTCATGGTGATCGCGTTTCTGGCGGCATTTACCTGGCTGCAGTACCGCATGATGGCGGTACACGATCGGGAGTTATTCGAGGCCTTGCAGCGCGAGCTCGTCGTTCGTCGACAGGTCGATCGGCAGACCAGTCGGGCTGAGTTGATCCGCGGGTTAAATTTCCGCAACGATTTTTTTCCGGATGAACGGTACTTTGTGCTGGTCGAGCCCTCGGGCAAGGTGGCCGTCGGTGACCTGCAGCGAGTCGAGGGTGGCGAGGAGATCCTGCGCAATCCGGGCGGCGTCTTACGGCGCGAAGTTGCGGGTGGTCAGGATGCGTACGTCGCTTCCATACGTCTCGATGATGGATCCGTGTTCATCCTCAAGCAGATCGATCAGGATCGGGAGGTGATCGCCCGCTCGCTCGGACGCGCTGCATTGATCACTATCGCGCTGCTGATTCTGGTGGGTCTCGTCACCGGCGTCGTGCTCAATCGTTATGTGCTCGGGCACGTTCGCAATCTCGCCGATACCGCGCGACAAATCATGCGCGGACAGATGGCCGCCCGCGCGCCCATGCAGCAGCGGCTCGATGCCATGGGCGCACTCACCAGCACTTTCAACGAGATGCTGGAGCAGAACGAGGCGCTGGTGAGCGGCCTGCGTACCGTCACTGAAAGTTTGGCGCACGATCTGCGCACGCCGTTGATGAGAGCGCAACGGGCGATTGCGGCCGCGCGCGTAGCCCACACCGCACTTGAGCAGGAAGCACACCTGCAAAAAGCGGAACAGGCCATGGCAAGAGCTTTGCAGACCTTCAATGCGCTCGTGGATCTGGCACGCGCCGAGGCGGGCCTGTCGCGGGATTCGATGGAACGAATCGATCTGGGCGCCTTGGCCACTGATCTGGCCGAATTGTTTGAGCCGCTAGCCGAAGAGCGGGGCCAGCGCATCGAGCGAGACATCGCCTCGACCACCGTGTTCGGTCATCGACAAATTCTCGCGCAGGCCCTCGGCAATCTGCTCGAGAATGCGATCAAGTACTCGGCGCCCAATTCAGTGCTGCGCCTGCGGGTGCGACCCGGGCAACTCGCCGGCGCCAGTGAGATCGTCGTCGAGGACACGGGACCCGGCATACCGCCGAATGCCCGGGAGCAGGCAATGCGCCCCTTCGTACGTCTTGAGACCTCAGGTGAAATGCCGGGCGCCGGGATGGGGCTGGCGATCGCAGCGGCGGTCGCTCGGCTGCATCGGGGTCGACTCATACTCGAAAATGCAGAGCCCGGATTGCGCGTTCGCCTGCAGATCAGCGCGCCTCAGGCACCCTGAAGAGGCCAGCGCAGACGCACGTCGAGTCCTTCGACAGTCGTGTTGCCCTCCGGGCGATTGCGCGCACTGACACTTCCGCCATGTGCCCTCATGACGCTGGCCGTGATGGCGAGTCCAAGCCCGGTGCCCGCGTGTGATGCCGCGTCGCGTCCGGTTGCGCGCTCGAAGGGCTCGAATACGCGCGACAGATCCTCCGGTGCGATGCCGGGACCCGAGTCGCTGACGATGACCTCGATCGCCTCCGCCGAGCGCTGCAGGCGCAGTGCGACCGCGCTGCCGCGAGGCGTGTGGCGCAGGGCGTTTCGTACGACATTTTCGATGGCTGCGGCGATCCAATGCGGATCACCCTCGATGTAGCAGGGGTCTGTCGGCGGCTGCCAGTCGAGGTGGCGACCGGTGCTGTGTGCTTCGAACGTCGCATCCTGGGCGAGCGAAGCCACGAGGCTCCCAAGGTCAATCCGTTCGCGCAACAGATCGGCGTGACCGGAGTCGAGGCGCGCCATGTCCAGCATGCCGCCGATCAAGCCATCGAGCCGCTCGATTTCGCGCTCGATCCGCTCTAGTCCCTCCGGCGAGGGCTGCGCGGGCTGCCGTATCAGGCCGATCGCTAGGCGCATACGCGTCAGTGGCGATCGAAGTTCGTGCGATACGTTACGCAGCATTTCGTCGCGTGAGTTCACGAGACTCGCCAATCGTTCGGCCATGCTGTCGAGCGAGCGACTGAATTGCCCTAGTTCATCCGAACGACGCAGCGTTCGCACCGGCACTCGGGCGTCGAGTTGGCCTCCGGCGAGCGACTCGGTGGTCGCTTGCAGATCGAAGATGGGGCCGGTGATGGATCGCGCCAGCGCACCGCTGATGAGCGCGGTCACGACGAGTGCGAGCAGCAGCAACGCGGGTGCGGACTCACGCAAACCGAGCGCCGCCAGAGGGCCTCGATCGCGGGGCACGGGCATGAGCTCGAAGTGTTCGCCGTCCTCGCTGTGTAGCATTGGGCGGGCACCGGGCAGATCGAGTGCCACGGTCGGCAGTTCGACAAAGAATTCGTCCTCGATTTCCTCGGCCGGCGCGGCACGTAGGCTCGGCGGCAGTGGTCGATCGAGTATTTCGCCACCCAAATCATCGATGATGAGAATCACGGCAGCGGTCTTGGTGTCGGTCTGTTGTGCCGCGGCCCACTGCGCGAGGCCCGTCCGACCACGTAAGGCGAGAGCCTGTGCTGCCTGTTCGGCAGCCGACTGCAGTTCGCTCGCCGCACGGGCATCGCGCTCCTTCAGTGTCCAAGTGGCAATCGCGATCGATCCTGCGAGCACGAGTAGCAAGGTTACAAAGAACGCGACGAAGATGCGGACGGACAGCCGATTCACGGCGAAGCGTCGATGAGTTCGTAGCCGGTTCCGCGTACGGCGCGGATCTGCAGCGAGGTGCTGCCTGCGCGTTCGAACTTGCGGCGTAGATTACTGACGTGGGTGTCGATGCTGCGATCGTAAAGCGTCAATTTGCGACCGAGCGCCTGTTCGGTCAGATCCGCGCGATCGACCGCAGTGCCATGGCTCTGGGCGAGCCCGAGCAATACGCGAAACTCGGCGCCCGTCAGTTCTAGCGTCGTCTCACCGAGCAGTGCCCGACGACGACGCAGATCGAGATAGAGATCGCCGACGCGTAGCTCACCGGCATGCGAGGCATCGGTGCTGGTCGGCGTGGCAGTCGCGCGCCGCAGGATGGCGCGGATTCGCGCCAGCAGTTCGCGCGGGTCGAAAGGTTTGGCGAGGTAGTCGTCCGCCCCAAGCTCGAGCCCCAGGATCCGATCGATCGGGTCCCCGCGAGCCGTCAGCATCATCACCGGCAGACGGGAGGAGGCGAGCCGCAGTTCCCGGAGCACATCAAGCCCACTGCGCTCGGGCAGCATGACATCGAGGATCAGCAGGTCAGGCTCGGCGGCCCGCAAGGCCGCCACCCCCGCGTCGGCGCCATGGTGCGCCTCTACGGCATAGCCCTCGCGCTGCAGGAACTCGCCCAGCATTGCGGCGAGGTCGCGGTCGTCATCGATGATCAGGACGCGTGCGTTCATGGGTGAAGAGGGGAGTATGTGCCGCGATGGTGCAGCCTGCCGGCGGTCCCGGCCAGTGGTCGGTTTGGGCTTTGCATTTCTTTGCAGCGTCTTTGCGAAATTCCTGCGGCGGATCGACGTCGAATCGGTAACGATATCCCCTGCCTGGCTCGGCCCGGCATTCTGCCAAGGAGTGAAGACATGCGTTTACGCCACCTTTGTATTGTGACCCTCGCGGCGCTCGGCGGTTCAGTGCTGCTCGCCCAGCCTATGCCCCCATCCCCGCCCGCCGATGCGCCCAAGGCGCAGGCCGCGGGCAAGGAAGTGCGGGAAATCCGTCGATACCGGATTGTTCGGGACGGCCGCGAACGCATGGGATCCATGGGAACGATGCGCAGTGCGGGACTCGTGGAGCTGTCGGGCGCCGACCCGCGCATGCTGCAGCGCCTCGCCGATGATCTGCAACTGACCCCTCAGCAGCGCGGGAAGATCACCGAACACGTCGCTACCCATGCGCCCGAGATGCGGCGCCTCGCGACCGAGATGGCCCGGCAATCCCGGGCGCTGCGCGAGTTGAATCCGGCCGATGGCAAGTTCAACGCCACGGTGAACGAGGCCGCCAAGCGCATGGGTGATCTGTCGGCGCAGTTGGTGCGCCAGGGCGGCGAGATGCGTGCCAAAGTTTGGCAAGTACTGACGCCGGAGCAGCGCGCCAAGGCGGATGAGCGGCAGCAGCAGATGAAGCAACGACGTCTGGAGATGCGTGAGCGATGGGAGCGACGCGGTCCCGGTGGTCCCGAGGGCGCACCGCGTGGTCCGCACGGCAAGCCGCCTATGCCGCCGCCGCCGCCGGGCGGTTCGGGAGGTGAGTTTGACGGTGATGTCGACAGTGACATCGAATAACGTCGAGCAATCGTGAGACGAAAAAAAGCCCGGGGCGTTGCCGCCCCGGGCTTTTTCGCATCGGTAAAAACCGATCAATTCACCATGTTCTTGAGGTTCTTCAGCGGCATGGCGCGGACCTTCTTGGAGGCCGGCTTCGCCTTGAACATCATCTTCTCGCCCGTGAACGGGTTGACACCCTCGCGAGCCTTGGTTGCAGGCTTTTTGACGACCTTGAGCTTCGCCAGACCCGGCAGCGTGAACAGGCCGTGCGAGCGCAGGCTCTTCTTGATCACACCGTTGAGCGCGTCGAACACGCCCGAAACCGCCTTGCGCGACAGCTCGGTTTCCTTAGCAATCTGATTGAGGATTTCCGACTTGGTCGGCGGACCGCCCTTTTTCGCCATCTTGGATTACTCCTGAATTTGGTTATTGCGCCGTGTGAAGCGCGTTTCGAATCGGGCGCAAACATAGCACAAGCGTAGGGTGTAGCAAATACTTTTTGGCGTTTTGCCGCAGAAAAACCGCTGCTTTTCACCAGTCATCGGCGCGTTCAGCGCAACAGAATCAGCAGCACCTGAATGATGATGCCGGCCCACATCGGCGACAGATCGAGTCCGGCGATCGCGGGGACCGCGCGCCGGATGCGCTCGAGCACCGGTTCGCAAAGCGATTCGAGCAGGTCGGACACCGCCGAGCGCACGCCTGGCGCGATCAGAGAACTGAGCGCGAAGACGAAAATCGCCCAGAAATACAGCCATAACGCCGAGCGGATGCTCTCGAGAGCCGCGGCAATCAGCCAGTCGAACGCCGGCGGCAGGATGCCCACAAGCAGGATCGACAGCGCTGCCGTTTGCACCAGCGCGACAGCAAATACGGCGATCACCGAGGCCGTGTCGATACGACCAAGCGGTGGGAGCACTCTGCGCAAGGGCATGATCAGCCAGTTGGTCAGACGCAGGATCGACTGCGCGAGTGGATTGCGAAAATCCGCTCGGGCCCACTGCATCATCAGGCGCAGCAAGAACACGTACGCCAGCAGCGAGAAGAACGTATCGGCGAGAAACAGCATGACCTGCTGCATGGCTCAGCTCCCTGTTCCGTATTGTGTAGCCATCTGCCTGCCGCGTGATACGGCGGCGGCCACTGCTGCGGAGACTGTCTGTTCGAGCCCCTGCGCCGTGAATTCAGCGAGCGCAGCGGCTGTGGTGCCGCCCTTGGAGGTGACCGACTCCCGCAGTGCGGCAAGATCGGCGCCCCGCGTCGCCATCAGGCCTGCGCCATGGAGCGTAGCGATCGCAAGTTCGTTGGCTGCGGCTGGCGGCAGCCCCTGCTCGACGCCGGCTGCGGTGAGCGCTTCGGCCATGCGGAAGAAGTAGGCCGGGCCACTGCCGGAGACGGCCGTGACCACATCCATCAGGGATTCGTCCTCGACCCAAACGACGCAGCCGGCTGTGGCCAGTACGGCTTCTGCGCGACGGCGCTGTACGGGTTCGAGTGCGGGATCGGCATACGCCCCGGTCGCTCCTGCGCCGAGCAGAGCAGGGCGATTCGGCATGGCGCGGACGAGGGGCACTTGCCCGCCGCAGAGCGCCGTCAGTTGGGTCGTGCCAAGCCCTGCCGCCACCGAAATGATGAGGGGGCGATACTGCGCGAGTGCCCCCTGCAGCGGGAGAAGGGCAGCAGCCATGTCCTGCGGTTTGACTGCGAGAACGAGTATGTCGAGTGATGCGATGTGGGCCGAGGCGTCGGCCGCGACCCGCACACCGAGCTCGCGGTGCAGGCTCTCTCGGGCCGCAGCCTGAGTCTCGAAGACGATGATGTGCTGCGGATCGACTCCGGCGCCGCGCAGTGCGGCCACCAGTGCGCGACCCATGTGACCACCGCCCAAAAAGCCGATACCGCGGCCGATATCCGGTGGTGTGGCGTCTGCGGCGGCGACCTCGCTCATGCCTGTGATTGTAGACGTTCGCCGAACAGCGCGGTGCCGATCCGGATCATCGTCGCACCCTCGAGGATGGCTGCTTCCAGATCAGCACTCATGCCCATCGACAGGGTGTCCATGGCGGGGTGGTGCCGTCGCATTTGCTCGAACACCTCCCGCAGGGCCGCAAACCAGCGCCGTTGGTCGACTTCCGTAATTTCGGCTGGCGGCAGGGTCATGAGCCCGCGCAACGTGAGTTGCGGTGCGCGGGCTACCGCCTCGAGCAGCGCCGGCAACTCGGCAATCGAGGCGCCCCCCTTGGTTGGTTCGTCCTCAAGCTTGACCTGCACGCACACATTGAGCGGTGGCGCGTCAAAGGGCCTCTGCGCGGCCAAGCGCTGCACCAGCTTCAACCGATCGACCGTGTGCACCCAATCGAATTGTTCGGCAACGGGCGCCGTCTTGTTCGACTGCAGCTGACCAATGAAATGCCATACGAGCGGTTGCGGACGCAGAGTCTCGATCTTGCTCAGCGCTTCCTGCAGATAGTTCTCGCCGAAGTGCCGCTGGCCGCAGCCGATCAAGGCTTGCAGATCGGCGGCCGGTCGGGTCTTGCTGACTGCGACCAAGGTGAGTTCGGCCGGGTCGCGTCCCGCACGGCGTGCCGCGTCTGCCATGCGTTCGAGCACGGCATGCAGGCGCTCGGCGGCATCTCCGTTCGCCGTCTCAGACATCGAAGACGCTGTAGCCGTCGAACACCGGCCCATCCACGCAGACGCGCTTCATGGCTGGCCCCGTCGGGGTATTCACCTTGACCGTGCAGCCGGCACAGCCGCCCACGGCACAGGCCATGTATTCCTCGAGCGACACCTGGCAGGGCAGTCCAAAGCGCGCGGCGAGCCGCGCGACCGCTTCGAGCATCGGCGTTGGGCCGCAGGCAAAGATTTCCACCTCGGCCCGTGTGGTCGAATCGAGTGAAGCCAACCATTCGGCGGCAAGATCCGTGACGAACCCGTCGAAACAGCCTGGAAATCCGCTGCGGCTCGCGAGGCGGCTCGGCACACCCCAGGCATCGAGCAGTGGCATGGCGGCGATCACGCCGTCCGGCATGCCGGGCACCAGAATCGTCGAGGGTCGGGTCGCAAACGGAAACGGAATCTCCGAGCCCATCGCGACGAGTGGTTTCCACTGCGTGCGCGTGTCATGAGTCAGTGCCTCGGCGAGAAACACCATGGGCGGGATGCCGACACCGCCGCCGATCAGCAACGGCCGCGGTCGCTCGGTGTGCAGGGTGAAGCCCTGACCGATCGGTCCCAGCACCGACAGCGTCTCGCCTGTTTGACGGCGCGAGAGCGCGGCAAGACCTGGGCCCACGATCTTGTAGAGGATGTCGATCCAGCCCTCGGCGGCGTTGGCTCGCATGATCGACAGCGGTCGCCGCATCGGTATGCCATCGTCGACTGTCAGGTGCGCGAAGCTGCCGGGTTTCGCTCGGGCGGCGCATTTCGGTGCGGCGATGCGCAGCACAAACTGCTCGCCGGGAAATCGCTCATGCGCGAGGATCCGTCCGTCCTCGAGGGCGATGCTGCCGCGATGGGCCGGGTGGGTCACGCTCATGGCTGGTCTCCGCGGAGCAAAACGGTCTCGAGTACGGCCATGCGCACGGCAACGCCGTGGCGCACCTGGTCACGGATCACCGACTGCGGCCCATCGGCCACATCGGAGGCGATTTCGACGCCGCGGTTCATCGGTTGCGGGTGCATGACGATGGCATCCGCTGCGGCCAACCGCAGGCGTTCGCGAGTCAGGCCCCATTCGGCGAAGTAATGGGCTTCATCCGGTATTGCGGCTGCTGCCATGCGTTCCTTTTGGATACGAAGCATCATCACGACGTCCGCTCCGGTGATGCCGCTCGCGAGCGACTCGTGTCGTGAGCAACCGATGAACTCGCCGGCATCCGGCATAAGCGCGGGTGGGGCGACGATGCGCACGTCGCCGGCGCCGAGCGCGGTGAATGCCTGGGCCGCCGAGCGGGCGACTCGCGAGTGCCGCACGTCGCCGACGATGGCGATCGAGAGGCCCTCGATGCGACCCTTGGCGCGACGCACCGTGAGGGCATCGAGCAGGCCCTGGGTCGGGTGAGCATGGCTGCCTGCGCCCCCCGAGAGGACGCTGACATGGGAGGCGACGTGACCTGCAACGAGGTCAGGCACCGCCGCGTCGGCATCGCGCAGGATGAACGCATCGACATGCATCGACTCGAGCGTGGCGACCGTATCGAGCACGCTCTCGCCCTTCAGCCGGGAGGACAACTGCACTTCGATGTTGATGACGTCGGCACCGAGTCGGTGCGTGGCGAGCTCGAAGGACACGCGAGTGCGGGTCGAGGGTTCGGCGAACATGATCGCCACCGTCTTGCCGTGTAGCGCCGCATTGCGTGGCGGCATTTGCCCAAGCGGCGCGACGAAATGGGATGCGCGTTCGAGCAGGTGCTCGAGCGTCGCGCGCGGCAGACCTTCTAGCGTCAGCAGATGCCGTAAAGATCCGTCGCTGCGCAACTGTTCGGCCGGTTTAGCTGCGGGCATCGATGAGTCTCTCCTGCTGTCTTCGGCGGGCTGGGCGCAGCTTACGGCGCCTGCGTCAGCCATCGCTCGAGTATGACCGCCGCGGCGGCACTGTCGATCTGGCCCCGCTCTATGCGACCGCGTTGTCGGCCACTCTCGCGCCGTTCGCGCAGCTGCTGCGCCGCCTCGAGGGATGAATACCGTTCGTCCTCAAGATGCAGCGGCAGCGTCACGCGCTGCTGCAGTTCCCGGGCAAACGTGCGCGCAGCGTCGGTCAGGCCATGGGCGGAACCGTCAACATTATACGGGCAGCCCACCACGATCTGGCTGGCACCGCACTCGCGGATCACCCGCTCGAGATGCAGCCACTCCGGGGCGCTCAGTTGCCCGGCGTTTGCCACGGTGAGGGCTGCCAGCGGGCGGGCGGTTCGGGTGAGGGTGTCGCCGACGGCGAGACCGATGCGCCGCAGGCCGAAATCGATGCCGAGCACGATCTGCGGACCGGCGGAGGCGGTGCGTTCAGGCATGCCCGGCGATGTGACTCATGCGTCCGATATCGACCCCGAGCTGACGCCAGACGGCGTGCCAGCGGTCCTCGAAGGGCATCTGGAAGAGGATTTCCTCATCGAGCGGCAGTGAGATCCAGGCGTTGTCCCGCATCTCGCGCTCGAGTTGACCGACCTCCCAGCCGGCATAGCCCAGCGCGATGAAGGCGTCCGGCGGTCCCTCGCCGCGGGCCATCGCCGCCAGTACATCGCGGGAGGTCGTGACCTGCACAGCGGAGGACACCGTGTGCGAGGAGTCCCAGCGGCCGCCGTTGCGGTGCACCACGAAGCCGCGATCACGGTGCACTGGACCACCGCGCAACACCGCGCGTCCGCCGATCAGCGGGTCGGCCGAGTCGATGTTCATTTGCTGGAATACCTCGCTCAGCGTCATCGACAGCGGCTTGTTGATGACGATACCGAGCGCCCCACGCTCGAGGCTATGCTCGCAGACCAGCGTGACGGTTTGCGAAAACTCGGGGTCTGCCAGCGAGGGCATGGCGACGAGCAGGTGGTTCGTCAGGCTGGAACCGTCCGACATGGGTGAAGTATGCGTCGGGGGATGAAGAGGCGCCAGTTCGTCCGCGCCTAGCGCGACTCGAGACGACGACGGATGGCTGCGATGAGCAAGGCGGCGATGTCGATGCCGAACTGCTTGTCGAGTTCGCGGATGCCTGTCGGGCTCGTCACGTTAATCTCGGTGACGTAGCCGCCGATCACGTCGAGCCCAACGAAGAGCATGCCCTGCTCGGCGAGCTTCGGACCGATCTGCCCTGTCAGGAAGAGGTCGCGCTCGTTCAAGGGCCGGCCGACGCCGGTGGCGCCCGCGGCGAGGTTGCCGCGGTTGTCTTCACTGCTCGGGATTCGCGCGAGCGCATAGGGAATCGGCGTGCCATCGACGAGCAGCACCCGCGAGTCGCCCGTCTCGACGATTTCGGGAAGGTAGCGCTGCACGATGGCGAATCGCTCACCGTACTCGCTCAGCGTTTCGAACACGACGTTGGTGTTCTTGTCGCCCTGTTCGATGACGAAAATCGAGCGGCCGCCCATGCCGTGCAACGGTTTGCAGACGATCTTGCCGTGCTCGGCTAGAAAGGCCTGCATGCGTGTCATGTCGCGGGTCACCAGAGTCGGAGCACAGCACTGCGGGAACCAGGCCGTGTAGACCTTTTCGTTCATGTCGCGCAGGCCGCGTGGTCGATTGACGACCAGTGCGCCTTGATCCTCGGCACGCTCGAGGATGTAGGTCGCGTAGATGTATTCCGTGTCGAAGGGCGGATCCTTGCGCATCAGGATCGCGTCGATGTCGCCGAGCCGCCAGGTCTCAGGTTCGCCGAGTTCGAACCAGCGCGTCGGGTCTTTGTAGACCTTCAGCGGTCGGGCTTGGCCGCAGGCGACGCCATCGCGCAGCCACAGATCCGCGAGCTCCAGATACAACAGGTCGAACCCGTCGGCGGCCGCAGCTAGCAGCATGGCGAGCGTCGAGTCCTTGGCAAATTTGATGTCGGCGATGGGGTCCATCACCACGGCGAGGGTCGGGCGTGAGGTCATGACAGGTCTCCTGCGAGACATTGTAGGGCGGCGATCGTGGCGAGTGCTGCCGTTTCGGTGCGCAGTACCCGCGGACCGAAGCGAACCGCACTGAACCCGGCGCGCAGCGCGAGTTGCTGTTCGCCCTGCTCGAGCCCGCCCTCGGGTCCGACGAGCAGCGTGACGCTGCGCAGCGGATGTCCATCGTCGATTCGTGCCTCGAGCGCTTCGCGCAGCGTGGAGCCGGCTTCGGGGTCGAGCAGACAGCGCAGCGAATCGGGCGCGGCGTCACAGGCGGCGGCGAGGGTCAGCGGTTCGCTGATCAGCGGCAGGCGATTGCGACCGCATTGCTCACAAGCAGATGCGGCCACCGCAAGCCAGTGCTCGCGCCTGCGATCGGCGCGCTCGGCCCCGAGTTGCACCACGCAGCGCGCGGTCATTACCGGCACGATGCGCTGCACACCGAGTTCCGTCGCCTTCTGCACGACGAAATCCATGCGCTCGCCGCGGGCGACGCCCTGCAACAGCGTGATGGAGAGCGGCGACTCGCGTTCGATGGCCCGATGTTCGCCGATCTGCGCGAGTACACCCGCGCGCCCGGCGTCCTGCAATTGCGCGGCGTACTCGCCGCCCCGGCCATCGAACAGCACCACCTCGGCGCCATCGCGCAGCCGCAGTACTTGACGGACGTGCCGGACCACCTCGGTCGGCAGCTCCACGAGCTGACCGGATTGCAAGGCTTGGGGGATATGAAGGCGAATCTGCCGCATGGTGTTGCTCAGTCGGCAACGGCCCGATCGAGCCCTTCACGCGCGGCGGTAACCATGAGCGCGATGTCATCATCGCCGATCACGTAGGGCGGCATGAAATAGATCACGTTACCGAGTGGACGCAGCAGCACGCCGCGCTCGAGCGCATGACGATAGATTCGCAGGTTGCGTCGCTCTTTCCATGGAAAGGGCGTTCGCGACGCGCGATCGCGGGCGAACTCCACCGCGAGGATTGTGCCGCACTGGCGGATGTCGATCACTTGCGGATGATCGGCGAATCCTGCATCGACCGCAGCGCGCAGCTTAAGGGCGAGAACCCGGTTCGAACGCAGCGCATCCGTTTGTCTAAACAGCTCCAGCGAGGCGAGCGCCGCCGCACAGGCGAGCGGATTGCCAGCGTAGCTGTGTGAGTGCAGGAAGGCGTTGAGTTTGGTGTACTCGTCGTAGAAGGCGTCGTAGACGTGCGCACGCGTCAGTACCACCGACATGGGCAGGTAGCCCGCTGTCAGCCCCTTCGAGAGACAAAGAAAGTCCGGAGTGATGCCGGCCTGCTCACAGGCGAACATCGTGCCGGTTCGGCCGAAACCCACCGCGATCTCATCGGCGATCAGATGCACGCCATGCCGGTCGCAAGCCTCGCGAACGAGCGTGAGATATCGCGATCGGTGCATGCGCATGTTGCCGGCGCACTGCACGAGTGGCTCGAGAATCACCGCAGCGATTTGCTCGCCCTGCTCGGCCAGGATGCGATCCAGCGCTGCGGCAGCTGACTCGGCTGACTCGATGGAGTTGTCGGGTGCAGGTGCACTGATCACATCCATGAGCAAGGGTCGATAGATCGCCTTGTACAGCTCTACGTTTCCCACCGCCAGCGCGCCGAGCGTCTCACCGTGATAGCTATTGGTGAGGGTGACGAATCGCGTCTTGCGGGGTCGGCCGGTGTTCTGCCAGAAGTGGAAGCTCATCTTCACGGCCACTTCGATTGCGGCCGAGCCGCTGTCGGCGAAGAAGCAGCGGGTCAGGCCCGACGGTGCCAGTGCGGTGAGTTCCGCGGCCAATTGCGCCGCAGGCTCGTGAGTGAAACCCGCGAACATCACGTGCGGCAGCTGTTCGAGTTGCCGGGCCACGGCCGCGTTGATGTGCGGATGGGCATGACCCCAGAGGTTTACCCACCAGGAGCTGATCGCGTCGATGTAACGCTTGCCGTCATAGTCTTCGAGCCAGACGCCGCGACCGCTGCGAATCGGGATCAGCGGCATGGCAGCCTCGTGATCCTTCATCTGGGTGCAGGGGTGCCAGACGTGCTCGAGGTCGAGCGAGCGCAGGGATGGGTTGGAGTGTGGCGCCATGCGCCCATTCTGGCATGATCGCGTGTATGGCGGTCCCGGGCCGCCGGCACTCTTCGGGGGTTGACCATGCAGAACAACACCGCGCTGCCGCCTGCGCCGCGCTACTACCCTTGGCTCGTCGCTGTCGTCGGCATGTTGGCGCTGTTCCTCTCGAACGGCATGACGGCCACCGGCATCACCATCTTTGATCCGTCGTTGCTCGATGAGTTCGGATGGAGCCGCGGCGATCTCAAGTTCACCGACACGATCAAGTTCACGGTCACGGCGCTGCTCTCGCCGTTCGTCGGAGTCCTCATCGACAAGCTCAATCCGCGGCTGTTGCTGATGTATGGCTGTGGTTTGCTGGGTCTGGGCTACCTTGGCTACTCGATGCTCATCAATGGCGCGGCACCGCCCGTGATCCAGCTCATCGCCGTGGTGACGGCGATCGGGCTCGCTGGGGTGCTGGTCGTGGCACTGGGCTTGCTCCTTCCCTCACTCGGTCGCGGTGTGAGCATCGGTATCGCGGTGCTGGTCGCATTAATCGGGCTGTATTTCTTCTACACCCAATTGTCGGGCGATGCGCTCAAGCAGATCTATGTCATCCATCTGATGTTCGCGCTGGCGCTGTCGACGGCGGGATCGATGACGGTCATCTTCCTGGTGTCGAGCTGGTTCGTGAAGCACCGCGGACTCGCCATCGGCATTGCGCTCGTCGGCACGAGTCTTGGCAGCGCCATCCTGCCCACGTTCAACCCCTTCCTGATCGAGGCCTATGGCTGGCGTCAAGCCATGGTCTACAACGCCATCATGCCGGTCGTGTTGATGGTGCTGATTTTCTTCGTCATCAAGGGCACGCCGGCGCAGGCGGGCTACGCAGCGGTCGGGCAGAGCGCCAGCATGGGTGATCTCAAGCAGCACGGCCTGACCTTCAAGGAAGCCATTCGCACCCGAACCTTCTGGGCGATCGGCATCTCCGGTTTTCTCGCTTACTACTCGATTTTCAGTTTCGTGCAGCACTTCGTGCTGCATCTGAACAAGGGCTTCGGCATGCCGCTAAAGGATGCCGGTGCACTGCTCGGCCTCTTCAGCGTGGTGGCGATGGTAGCCAAGCTCGCCAATGGCTGGCTGGCTGACATCATCGACCGTCACAAGGTGTTCATGGCCTGCCTCGTCATCATGCTCATCGGTCTGATCGGGCTTGCGACCATGCAGCGCGAGTACGTGGTGGCCTCGGCTGTGATCATAGGTCTTGGTTGGGGCGGACTCTTCACGCTGTACAACATGCTCGCCGTCAACAATTTCGGACTGCGTGAAATCGGTCGCATCAACGGTGCCATCAGCTTGATGGAGTCAGTGGGCGTGGGTCTCGGCAGCTGGATCACCGGGCTGATGTTTGACGCCTACGGCAGCTACCAGAATGCCTTCATCATGCTGGCCTGTGCGCTGGCGGTGTCGCTGCTCATCGGCACGCAGATCAAGAGCGAAGTCGACGAGCGACAGCTGGCTGCGCCCTAGGCGGCCCTGGGCGCCCTAGACGCTCAGGCGCTCTGGCGTTTCCAGAGCACCTCGCTCCCATTCTCGTGGCGGGCGAGTACTCGCGCGAGCACGAACAGCAGATCCGAGAGTCGGTTGAGATAGCGAGCCGGGAGCGGGCTGAACGACGGCTCGGCGCCCTCGAGGCTGGCGGAGAGGGTCCATACGCGGCGTTCGGCACGCCGCACGACGGTGCGCGCCACGTGGCAGGCGGCCGCAGCGGGGCCGCCACCTGGCAGGATGAAATCTTTGAGTGGCGGCAGCGGATCGTTGAAGCCGTCGAGCTCGCGCTCGAGTCGATCTATCTGCGCTTCACCGATCAGTTGCATGCCCGGGATGCACAACTCTCCGCCTAGATCGAACAGGTCGTGCTGCACGCGGGTCAGGCACTCGCCCACTGCAGGCGGCAGACCGGGCACGGCAAGCACCACACCAATGGTGCTGTTCGCCTCGTCGACCGTGCCGTAGGCCTCGACTCTGGCTGCATCTTTGGGCACTCGCGTGCCATCGCCGAGTCCCGTGGTGCCATCGTCGCCGGTGCGCGTGTAGATCTTGCTGAGCCGATTTCCCATGCGCGATAAGATACCATTCTGCGGGCTCAGCCCCGAGGGAGAATTCGTGCCGTCCGCCGAACTGCAAGCCGCCATCGACGCGGCAAATGCCGCCGCAACGGTCATCCGTGCGCTCTATCAGAAAAATCTCGCCGTGGTCACCAAGGCTGACAAATCGCCGGTGACCGAGGCGGATGTGCGCGCTGAGGAAGTCATCCGCGAAGTGCTCTCGAAGCGCTTTCCGAGTTACGGATTTTTCGGTGAGGAGACGGGCCAGCATTCCATGGATGCCGAGAGCATCTGGCTCGTCGATCCGATCGATGGCACCAAATCATTCGTGCGCGAGTGCCCGTTCTTCTCAACGCAGATTGCATTGCTGCGCGGCGGCCGCTTCGTCCTCGGCGTCTCCTGCGCGCCCGCTTACGGTGAGTTGGCCTGGGCCGAACGTGGCGCAGGCGCCTGGCTTAACGATTCACGCATCCGCGTCAGCCAAACCGCGACGCTCGATGCGTCGATCGTCTCGACAGGCAACATCAAAACGTTAGCAGCAGGGCCGCGCTGGTCGCGCTTTGGGGAACTCGTGACCCGAGTCAGCCGCATCCGCGGCTACGGTGACTTCGTGCACTACCATCTGCTCGCGCGCGGCGCGCTCGATGTGGTGATCGAATCAGACGTGAACATCCTCGACATCGCGGCGCTGACCGTGATCGTCGAGGAAGCAGGCGGGTGCTTCACGGATCTCGAGGGTCAGGCGGTCGGTCTCGCCACAACGAGTGTGCTCGCCAGCAACGCGCCACTGCACGGCACCGTGCTCGAGGCGCTGCGCGGCTGAGACGATCAGGGCTGCAGTCGTGTGCAGCGCCAGTCGTCCAATACCAGCGGCGCTGCGCCGGCCTCGGCGCCGGGGCGCAGCGTTCGAACCCAGCGAGCCCGGTCGTGGATGCGCGATTCGCCCTCGATCCACAGCTCCACCGCATCGGCGTAGACGTGGTAGCCGCCCCAGTGTGGCGGACGCGGAATGCCATCGCCCGTACCAGCAGGCGCGGCCGCATCTTCGGGGCCAGGCACCGGAACCCCAAAGCGTTGAGCCGTCTCGACCACGGCACGCTCGAGATCCGCTCTCGAATCAACCGGCTGACTTTGCGCGCTCGCCCAAGCGCCCACGCGCCGCTGCCAGGGCCGGGTGCGGAAATAGGCATCGCTTTCGGCCGCCGGTGCCCGCACCACCTGCCCCTCGATCCGCACCTGCCGGTAGAGGTGATCCCAATGCATCACGATGGCCACTCGCGGGTGCGCCTCGATCTCGCGCCCTTTGCGCGAGTCGTAGTTGGTGTAGAAGCAGACGTAGCCGGGGGCGGCCACGATTTCCTTGCACAACACGACGCGCGCTGAGGGCAGTCCGCCTGCGCCGACGCTGGCGACGACCATCGCGTTGGGGTTGGGTTGATCGGCCCGGCTGCGGGCCAGCGCCAGCCATTCGGCGGCGGTGGCGAGCGGCTCGCGAGGCAAGGGGGAGGGGAGGAATTGCACTGGAACGGGCATGACGGCAGCTTTCCGGCAGGGGGGATGGGAGTGAGCGTCTATAGTATCGGCTTGGAACCCATGTTCGCGAATGACGGAATCCACGCATGACGACCCTGGACGAGCTCCGAGCCCGCCTCGACGACATCGACACACGGCTCATCGAACTGATCGCCGAGCGGCAACGCACGAGTAGCGAGATCGCGCGCGTCAAACGCGCCACCGGTTATCCGACCCGTGACTACGGTCGTGAGCGTGAGGTGATCGTCGGCGCACGGGCGAGGGCCGAGGCGCATGGGGTCTCGCCGCGCATCGCCGAGGAGCTGATGCGCATGCTGATTCGCAGCTCGCTCACCACCCAGGAGCGCTCGAGCGTTGCGGCGCATGGCCACGGCAGTGGACGCCGTGCGCTTGTCATCGGCGGTGCGGGCAAACTTGGTCGCTGGTTCAGCGACTTTCTCCACTCGCAGGGATTTCAGGTCGAGGTCAGTGACCCGGCCGGTGCGCCCTCGGGTACGGTCGATGTCGGTGATTACGCGCAAAACGCGCTCGATCAGGATTTCATCGTCGTGGCGACGCCGCTGGGCTACACCGATAAGGTGTTGCGTGACCTGGCGATGCGTAGGCCGGCCGGCGTGATCTTTGATCTGGGATCCTTAAAGTCGCCGCTGCGTGGCGGCCTGATGGCGCTCAAGTCCCACGGCTGCCGGGTCACCTCCGTGCACCCGATGTTCGGTCCGGATACAGAACTGCTGTCGGGCCGACACGTGATCTTTGTCGATCTCGGCCATGCGGAGGCGCTGGCGAGTGCGCGGGAGTTGTTCGCGCCGACGATGGTCGAACAGGCCGTGATGACTCTGGATGAACACGACCGCCTGATCGCCTATGTGCTCGGGCTATCGCATGCGCTCAACATTGCGTTTTTCACCGCGCTCGCCGAGAGCGGTGAAGCCGCGCCGCGTCTGGCGAAACTCTCCAGCACCACCTTCGATGCGCAGCTCGATGTGGCCACGCGCGTGGCGCAGGAGAGCCCCGAACTCTACTTCGAGATCCAGAGCCTCAACGACTACGGCGCCGAGTCGCTGGAGGCGCTCGCGCAGGCCGTCGAGTCGCTGCGCCGAGCGGTGTTGTCGCGGGACCAGTCGGCCTTCACCGGTCTGATGCAGCGCGGACGCGAGTATCTCGAGGGACGCAAGACGCTGACGGAGCGGCGGGCCTGAGGATGACCGACGAGATCGACGCGCAGGGCTATCGGGCTAACGTCGGCATCGTGTTGATGCAGCCCGATGGGCGCGTGTTTCTCGGTCGGCGCGCCGGCGGCAAGGGCTGGCAATTCCCCCAAGGCGGTATCCAGAGCGGTGAGACGCTCGAGCAGGCCATGTATCGGGAGTTGCGCGAGGAGATCGGTCTTGAGCCCGAGCACGTCGAAATCGTCGGCATGACGCAGCGCTGGCTGCGCTATCGACTGCCCGATCGCTACATCCGTCGCGAGCAGCTGCCACTGTGCCTTGGACAAAAACAGCGCTGGTATCTGCTGCGCGGCCGCGACGAGGAGCCGCCGGTGCGATTTGACCACACGAGCCAGCCCGAGTTTTCCGAGTGGCGCTGGGCGGCGTTCTGGGAGCCGGTGCGCGAGGTGATCCACTTCAAGCGACAGGTCTACCGCCGTGCCTTGCACGAGCTGGGCGAACTCGCCTTCCCCCAAGGGCTGCCACCCTACCCGGAGTGGTGGTCGCAGCGCTGAGGCAGCCCATGGCCCCCAAGATGTCGACACCGTTGATCGTGCGCAGCGTCGGTTGGCTGCACGGCAAGCGCGCGCTCGTGCTGGCCTTCCTCGCACTCCTTGCCGCAGGCTCTGTCGGGTATCTGTTCGGGCGCAGCAATATCGCGGCCGGCGGCGGTTGGTTCGACGATGCGGCACAGTTGCGCGAGACGATCGGCGAGCGTGACGCAACCATCGACACCTTGCGTCGGCAGGTCGCCGAACTCGACACGCTCAAGGCCGGGCAGGCCGACGAGCGCCGCGAGGTGGGCCGCACCATCGGCGAACTGCAGGCGGAGCTCGCCCGCCAAAAACAGCAACTCGAATTTTTCCGCGGCATCGTCGCGCAAGAGGCCGAGCGACCCGATGTGGCGATTCGCACGCTGCGCTTGGCGGCCGGTTCGCGCCCGCAGAGTCGCATGCTGCGCCTGGCGCTCGTTCAGCCGGGCAATCCGCAGGGCACCGTCTCTGGCACGGTCGTGATCACGCTGGAGGGCTCCCGCGACGGACGGCTTGTCCGCTTGCCGCAGCTCGAGCGGGGCTACAGCTTTCAGTATTTCGAGAACATCGAGCAGGAACTGACGCCGCCGCCCGGCTTCACGCCTGAGCGGGTCACCGTGCAGGTGAAGCCGCTTGGTGGCAAGGGTGATGGCGTGATTCAATCGATCTTGTGGCCCGCCGTGGGGTCGTAGCGGGCGAGGGGAGAGCATGTTTGGGCGACGCAAGACACCGCCAGTACCGGGCCGTATCGATACCTTGATCGGTCGCGAGGCGCGGCTGACGGGCGATATCGAGTTCGCAGCGGGCTTGCACCTCGAGGGGCGGGTCACGGGTAACGTGCGCTCGCTGGTGGGCGCAGGGCCTGCGACGCTTTGGATTGGGGAATCAGGTGCCGTCGTGGGCAACGTCGACGTCGCGCACGTGGTCGTCAATGGCGAGGTGGTGGGCGATGTCCGCGGCTCTGAGCGGGTGGTGCTTGGCGAGAAGGCGCGGGTCACGGGGGACGTCTACTATGGCGCCATCGAGATGACCTTGGGCGCTCGCGTCGAAGGTAAGCTGATTCCGCAACCTTTTGACGCTCGTCCGGTCGAAACCTAGAATGACTGCCATGAGTACCGCCATGACCGCTGAAGATCTTCCGCTCGATATGCCGCCGGCACTCGTGTTCACCGACTCGGCCGCCCGCAAGGTGAGTTCGCTGATCGAGAGCGAGGGCAACCCCAACCTCAAGCTGCGCGTGTTCGTGCAGGGCGGTGGGTGCTCCGGCTTGCAGTACGGGTTCGAGTTCGACGAGCTCGCTCAGGACGGTGACACGATGATCGAGAACCTCGGGGTCACGCTGCTCGTCGATCCGATGAGTTTTCAGTACCTCTCCGGAGCTGAAATCGATTACCGCGAGGGGCTCGATGGCGCACAGTTCGTCATCCGCAACCCGAACGCCACCACGACTTGTGGTTGCGGCTCATCGTTCGCCGCCTGAGCTCCTCCAGTCCTGATCTGTTTGCTGCAGCGGTGGTGAGGTGACGCGGAGCACGGCCCGAGGGGCCCCCGAATTGCTCGCGGCGGTCGACCTCGGTTCCAACAGTTTCCACATGGTCGTGGCGCGTTACACGCACGGTCAGCTGATCGTCATCGATCGGCTCCGCGAGAGCGTGAGGCTGGGCTCTGGCATGGACGAGGAGGGCCGGCTCGATCGCGAGGTCGCCGCAAGGGCCATTGCTTGCCTCGAGCGCTTTGGCCAGCGCTTGCGTGAAATTCATCCGGACAAGGTGCGCGTGGTCGGGACCAACGCCCTGCGCCGCGCCCATCGTAAGCAGTCCTTTCTCGAGAAGGCGCGGGTTGCGCTCGGATTCCCGATCGAAATCGTCTCCGGTATGGAGGAGGCCCGGCTGATCTATTCGGGCGTCTCGCACACCATGCCGAGCGGCAGTGGTCGGCGGCTAGTGGTCGATATCGGCGGCGGTAGCACGGAGCTCATCATCGGCGAGGATCTCACGCCCTTGAAGCTCGAGAGCACGCAGCTCGGCTGTGTCGGTCTCAGCGAGCGCTTCTTTGCCGGCGGCAAGCTGTCGGCGAAGCGTTTTGCCCGCGCGCGCGTTGTGGCGCGCAGCGAACTCGAGCCGATCGAGGAGGCCTACCGCAAGGTCGGCTGGGTGCAGGCAGTCGGTAGTTCGGGGTCGGTCAAGGCCATCGGCGATGCGATCCGCGAGCTCGACCCGCTTGCGCAGGCGATCACGCCGGAGGGACTCGAGGCGGTCATCGAGGTGATCCTGCGCGCCGATCATGTGCGCGACATCCCGCTGGCCGTTCTCAACGACGACCGTCGTCAGGTGTTTCCGGGCGGACTCGCCATCTTGTGCGAAGTGTTCGACGTCCTCGACGTCAAGCGCATGGAAGTGTCGGATGGCGCGATGCGCGACGGCCTGCTCTACGATCTGGTCGGGCGACTCACCCGCGAGGATGCGCGCGAGCGTACGGTGCGGGCGATGCAGGCGCGTTACCACGTCGATCTGGCGCAGGCGGAGCGCGTCGAGCGCACGGCGCTCGGATTTCTCTCCCAGGTGGCGGATGCCTGGCAGCTCGACGATGCGCTTGCCGAGCAGTTGCTCGCCTGGGCAGCGCGCCTGCACGAAATCGGTCTCGACGTGTCGCACTCGCGCTATCACCAGCACGGTGCCTACCTGCTGGAAAACGCCGATATGCCGGGTTTCCCCCGTGAGGAGCAGCGCATTCTCGCGCGGCTCGTCGGCGGACACCGCCGCAAGCTCTCGCTCGAGGGGTTCGATCAATTGCTGCCGAGCTGGGACAAGCGCAGCATCTTCCTGATCGTGCTGCTGCGCATTGCCGTGCTGCTGCACCGGGGCCGAGGGCGAGCTCCTCTGCCCGAGCTCACGCTGATCGCTCGCGGGCGCACGCTCGAGATGCGCTTTCCGGTTCGCTGGCTGCGCGAGCATCCGCTCACGGTCAGCGATCTTAGTCAGGAAATCGATTTGCTGCGCGCGGCGGATCTACGCCTGCGCGTCTACTCTTCGAGAGGTCTGCCGGCGGTGTAAGCCGCCATCAGCTCGCTCTGTGCCATGCCCCGCTCGGCACTGCTGACCGCGACTCGACGGTAGCCACCGTCCTGATCCAGCTCCCAGGCCTGCGTGTCGTCGCGCAGGTAGGCCTCAAGGTCACGCAGTATGTTCTGCTTGTACTTCGGGCGACGGATCGGAAAGGCGATTTCGACACGTCGGAAGAAGTTGCGGTCCATCCAGTCGGCACTGCTGCAGAAGATCTCTGGGTCGCCGTCGTTGGCAAACCAGAAGACCCGCGAGTGTTCGAGGAAGCGACCGACGATGGAGCGCACGCGGATGTTCTCGGAGAGGCCGGGCACCCCTGGCCGAAGCGCGCACACGCCACGAATGATCAGATCGACCTGCACGCCGGCCTGCGAGACCTTGTACAGCATCTCGATCGACTCGGGCTCGACGAGCGCGTTCATCTTCAGGATCACCCGGGCCGGGCGGCCCGCTGCAGCGTGTTCGGCTTCTCGCTCGAGCTTGGCGAGCATCGCGCGGTGCAGGTCAAACGGCGATTGCAGCAGGCAATTCAGTCGCGGCTTGCGAGTGAGGCTCGTCAATTGCAGGAACACCTCGTGGACGTCCTGCCCGATGTCGGGTGCGCAGGTGAATAGACCGTAGTCGGTGTAGGCACGCGCGGTGCGCGAGTGGTAGTTGCCGGTGCCAAGATGGCAGTAGCGGCGAATGCCATCCTGCTCGCGCCGCGCCACCAGTGCGAGCTTGGCGTGGGTCTTGAAGCCGACCACGCCGTACATCACGTGCGCACCCGCCTCCTGCAACCGATCGGACAATTCGATATTCGCTTCTTCGTCGAAGCGCGCGCGCAACTCGATGACGACAGTGACGTCTTTACCCGCTTGCGCCGCGGCGACCAGCGCATCGACGATGGCCGAGTCGGCGCCGGTGCGATACAGCGTCTGTTTGATCGCCAGCACCTTCGGGTCGGTCGCCGCCTGGCGCAGGAAGTTCACGACCGGTGCGAAGGATTGGAACGGGTGATGCAACAGCAGATCGCTTTGGCGGATGGCCGCGAACATGTCGGGACCGTCGCCGAGACGCCGCGGCAAACTCGGCTGGAAGGGCGGGTACTTGAGGTCGGGTCGCTGCGCCAGATCGTAGATCGCCGACAGGCGATGCAGGTTCACCGGTGAGGGAACGGCGTAGATATCGTGCGCACCGATCCCGAACTGCTTGGCGAGAATCTTCACGAGCTCTGCAGGGCAGTCGGTGGTGGTCTCGAGGCGCACCGCCGCGCCGTAGCGCCGATGCGCCAGTTCGCCCTCAAGGGCGCGGCGCAGATCGTCGGCTTCTTCTTCGTCGACGAACAGATCGCTGTTGCGGGTCAGCCGGAACTGGTGGCATTCGTCGATGATCATGCCCTCGAAGAGCCGCGGCACGAACTCCTCGATGATGGTCGACAGCAGCACGAACTGCTGTCCGCCCTCGGCCCGTGCCGGCAGCGGTACGACGCGTGGCAGCGAGCGCGGCGCCTGCACGATGGCGAGGGTGGCTTCGCGGCCGAAGGCGTCTTCGCCCTGCAGGCGCACGATGAAGTTGAGGCTCTTGTTCTGGATGCGCGGGAAGGGTCGCGCCGGGTCAAGGGCCAACGGCGAGAGCACCGGCTCGATTTCCTTCTCGAAGAAATCGGCAAGCCAGCTGCGCACCTCCTCGTTCCACGCGCCACGCGGCACGAGCCCGACGCCAGCCGCCGCCAATTCGGGCAGCAGCATGCTGCCGAGACAGTCGTATTGGTCGGCGACGAGTCGCGAGGCGCGTTTGTGGATGGCCGCCAGTTGCTGCGCGGGGCGCAGTCCGTCAGGGCTCGTCGACTGCGGCGAACTCTCCTGCATCTGCTTGATGCCGGCCACCCTGATTTCGAAGAATTCATCGAGGTTGCTCGATGAAATACAGAGAAATCGCAGCCTCTCGAGTAGCGGCACGGCCGGATCGCGCGCCTGCGCGAGCACGCGCTGGTTGAATTCCAGCTGCGACAGTTCGCGGTTGATCAGTGTCGATGGTGCGGCCACGTTCATGCCACCCCTAGTAAATCACGGACGACGGCGCCGTGTGTTACAGCGCCCTGCGGTGGGAGTTCAGCGACCCGCGCTGCCCGAGGCCGCGCTGTTGCCGGCCCCTTGTGCCTGGCGAGCTAGATAGGGTGCGGGCGAGCCTTGATCGAGCGTTGCCACGAGTGGCGCCGCGTGTTCGCGGAATGCCGCCATGCGCGATGCCGGGATTGGCTGATCGTTCGGCAGCGAGACTTTCTGCGGATCCTTGTGTACGCCGCGAGCGAGGTACTCGTAGTGCAAATGCGGGCCGGTGGCGAGCCCCGTCATACCGACGAAGCCAACGACTTCGCCCTGGTCCACCCGTTCGCCCTGCCGAAGGCCACGGGCGAAGCGCGACAAGTGGCCATAGACGGTGCGGATTTCGTTGGCGTGCTCGATTTCGATCACCTTGCCATAGCCGCCCTTGTTACCGATGAACCGCACCCGACCTGCGCCTGCCGCCTTGACGGGCGTGCCGATGGGCGCGGCGTAATCGGTGCCGCGATGCGCGCGGATCCGGTTCAGGACCGGGTGGCGGCGATACGGATTGAAGCGTGAGCTCACGCGGGTGAACTCGAGCGGTGCGCGCAGGAACGCCTTGCGCAGGCTCTTCCCGTCCGGCGTGTAATAGGACGCACTTTGGCCGTCCGGCGCAAAGCGCACCGCGCGATACACCTGACCCTGATTGATGAACTCCACGGCCAGCACGTCGCC
>Ga0192647_100089_pt1 | contig 55147 bp, 54 predicted proteins | sample LauGreFa1BDMLBSN_2_FD_133046 | JGI IMG/M metagenome (GOLD analysis project Ga0192647, IMG submission 133046) | Freshwater lake microbial communities from Lake Michigan, USA - Fa13.BD.MLB.SN - reassembly | ecosystem: Environmental > Aquatic > Freshwater > Lake | place: Lake Michigan, USA... | reverse complement strand
CCGAGTTGGATACTGCGCATGCCGCTGGCGATTTGGGAAATAATCGTCGGAATCACCGCCCTGGCCGATTGGCGCGGACCATAGGTATTAAAGGGGCGGATTACCGTCACCGGTGTGCCAAACGACAAATAATAAGAAAGCGCAATATGGTCGGCGCCAATTTTGCTGGCTGAATAGGGTGATTGCCCCTGCAAGGGATGTTCCTCGGTAATAGGCACAAACCTGGCGCTTCCATACACCTCACTGGTGGAAGTATGAATCACACGTTGTAGCCCAAGGTCCCGTGCCGCCTGCACCACATTGAGCGTTCCAGAGACATTGGTATCCACATAGCTGGAGGGCGAGTGGTAGGAATAGGGAATTCCAATCAAAGCCGCCAAATGCATGACCGCGTCGCAACCGCGCATCGATTCCCGAACGCCAAACGGATCGCGCACATCGCCCGTAAAGACCTGGAAATTACCCCGTACATCGGGGGCGCATCGATCCAGCCAGCCCCAGGTGCCAAATGAGTTATACAAGGCAAAGGCCTTCACATCATGGCCGGCACGCACTAATGCTTCGGTCAAATGCGACCCAATAAATCCATCCGCACCGGTTACCAAAACTCGCATGTTTTTTCTCTACTTAAATAGGTATCAAGGGATAGCGCGTTGCCAATTTTTACCTAGTGCACTGAAGTTTGCGCTGGCGCAAGCAAGAGGCCGGCCGTAAATGCGACCTCAGGATCCTTGGGCGCTATGTGCTGCGCCGATCGAAGGTGTGTCAATGCCATCTCCATATTGTCGGTTGCAATCCCAAGCCGTACCAGCCCCATGAGCGGTCGGACGGTGCGCAGCTGCTTATTGATCACCGGCCCTTGTACTTGCATTGCACGTTCAAACGCGAATCGCGCCTCCTCAAACCGGTTCAAGGACTCCAATAACTCACCCATACGATAGGCTATAGCTGGAGAATCAGGCAATTGTTCTGACAAGGGTCGTAATTGGTCAAGCGCTTGATCCGCTTGCCCAGATGCCATGGCATCGACCATCATGACCGCCAGTTCACCGGCCCAATAGCCCAGTGCGCTGTCGGGGGTGTGGTTCCATGCTTCCAGCGCCTGGGGCGCCGCCCGTCGCGCTGAGTCTTCATCGCCCCAAAAGCGGGCCAGCTCTAACAATTTGTAATGTAAGTACACATCCTGGGGGTTGCGCGCCAGCGTGGCCTCGATGATGGCGGTATCCCGCTCCTTTTTCCCACGCGCATGGGCGTGGGCGCGGTGATAGCCATGGTGCTCAATCGGCCCCTCCAGATGTAGCAGCTCTAGGCCGCTTGCGCGTAATTGCGGTAGCAAGGTGTCTGCAAGATCTTCGTGGATCGCGTGGCGGAATCGAATGTTTTCGTGGCGGCGGAACATGCGGACAATATGCTCTGACTGCACATGCCCATCCTCGCGCAGATTTTGCATGTTCACGGTGGCCGCTCCAGCACCCTTATTGGATAAAAGCGCGCGCGCCTGCGTCACAAATTGCGCAGAAACATGCTCATCGGGGTCCAATACCAGGACCCAATCGCCAGTAGCTGCTTCTAAGGAATAGTTGCGCGCCAGCGCAAAATCATGTTGCCAGGGGCGGTGCAAAACCTTCGCCCCAGCCGCCTCCAGAATCGCCACGGTGGTATCCCGGGACCCTGTATCCACCACCACGAGCTCGTCCCACAGCCCTTGAACCTTGGCCAGAAAGGCGGGCAACATGTCGGCCTCGTCCTTCACGATCATGCAAAGCGAGAGACTTGGGGGAAAAGGAATCGTCATGGGATCATTTATCGTTGAGCCTGAAAACCCAAGCATCTTCCATGCCCAGTGCGGGTAAATCGTCGCCCCGCATAGTCAAGCCCCACCCGGCCCGGATGATCCAATTACCGGCATCACTCTTGCTTTATCGGTGGCTATGGCCCCGAACATCCCCACCCTAGCCACGCCCAAGAACCAGTCTGTCAACTGCTGGCAGTGCCGGCATTTCGCCACGAGCTGGGACCCCGCCTTGCCCTATATGTGCAGGCTGATGGGCTTCAAATCCAAAATGTTGCCCTCCATACAGATAGTGCAGTTGGACGGACGCCCATGCCAAGGGTTTGACCTCAAGCCCCAAAAAGCAGTCGCCAAGCCCCAGGTGTCGGCAAATCGTCAGTAAAACCTCAAAACCCGTGGCACGGGTCTTGCACAAAGGGTTGCTCGATTGACACCTTTTTGACCAAAGCACCTTATGTCCGCGTCACATTTGCCCATTTCAGCCCTCTGGCTGGACCCATTTCGCCCGCTGAGCGCCGCGAATGCGCAGTCCCTGGCCGGTGCCGGCCTGGTGGTTACCGCCGTGAGCACGCTTGATGCGTTGCAAGAGGCGCTAGCCGACGAGCAAGCCGCCTACGCCATGCTGGTGCTTGGATTAGGAGCCGACATCAGCCTGCTGGAAGACAGTGCCGCCCAGGTCAAGGCCAGCCCTTTGGCACTCCCCCTGGTCTGCCGTACCGAGCGTCGCCATCTGGAAGTCGCGATCGCTGCCCTGCACCATGGCGCCTGCCACGCGCTGGCCGCCGATGACTGGAGCACTGCCGCCTGGACCCAAACCATCACCCGTGCGCGCACTGCCTTCACTGCCTTGGCTGCGCCACAAGCCCCTCAAAACACCGCAGCGGCACCATCGGCCGCGCAACATGGCGCGCAGGATGCCGCCATCCGCAGCGTGGTCTATGTCGACCCCATCAGCCGCAATCTTCTCGCCCTGGCCCAACGCGTGGCCATGGCCAATGTCGCAGTCCTGATCGAAGGCCCGACCGGTTCGGGTAAAGAAGTGCTCTCGCGCGTATTGCACGAATCCTCTGGTAGTGCCAATGGGCCCTTTGTCGGCTTTAACTGCGCCGCCATGCCCGAGCACATGATTGAAGACATGCTCTTTGGCCATGAAAAAGGCGCTTTCACTGGCGCGGTCAAAGACCACCGTGGCTTGTTCGAGCAAGCGCAAGGCGGCACCATTTTCTTGGACGAAATTGGCGAACTCCCCCTGACACTGCAAGCCAAGTTGCTGCGCGTATTGCAAGAGCGCACGCTGGTGCGTCTGGGCGGTGAGCGCACCATAGCGCTGGACGTACGCGTCGTGGCGGCCACCAACAAAAACCTGCGCGAATCGATCGCGCTACGCGAATTCCGCGAAGACCTGTACTTCCGCCTGAGCACCTTCAAGCTGCGCGTGCCCGCGCTGGCCGAACGCCCGGGGGACATACTTCCTATCGTCGCCCGCATGCTGGCGCGCCATAGTCGCAATGGGCAAGGCTGGAGCGTCAGTCCGCAAGCCCAAGCCTTGTTGCTGGCCTATGCTTGGCCCGGCAATGTGCGCGAATTGGAAAACGTGGTGCAACGCGCCATGGTGCTGTGTGCTGATCAGCAAATCGACACCCCCCACCTCATGTTTGATGACGTGTCCACGCAATCGCTGATGCAGCAAAGCTTTGTTCTGACAGACGCTCCCGCCGCCCCTGCAGCGCCCATGGACCTGCAACTGGCGCAGGGTGTACCGCCCAATATCCAGGAATTACTGGCCATGGTGCATGAAGAAGACAGCATGGACATGCCATTGCAAGCAGCCGTCAAGCAAAACGAACATAGCCTGATCCGCGCCGCGCTGGAATCCTCGCGAAGCCGCTTGGAAGCGGCCGAAAAATTAGGTATCAGCCCGCGCACCCTGCGCTACAAGCTGGCCCGCCTGCGCGACAACTCGCTGAGCCAACTGGCCAACGCCTAAGTACCGCAACCCGATCAGGAGCGACCGACATGATTGAAAAAGCCACCTCCGCCGCCAGCATCGCCTCGATGCTGCGTACCCTGGAAACGCACTCTGCCCAAGCCCGTGGCGTGAGCGAAGACAGCGTCAGCGGCGCGCCCAAAGCGGACTTCGGGGACTTCATCCGTAACGCGGTAAATCAGACTAATTCCGCCCAAGTGGACTCACAGAAAACCACTAGCGCGTTTGAAAGCGGCGAGGCTATCCCGCTGACCGAAGTGGTAATGAAGATGCAAAAGGCCTCCTTGTCCTTTGAAGCGACTTTGCAAGTGCGCAACAAGGTACTCAAAGCCTACGAAGACGTGATGAACATGCCGGTTTAAGCAAAGCCCGACACACCTTGACTCAAATCCTGCGCTGAAAGAGACAATTTATGGCAACCGCAACCGCACCTTCTGGAACATTGCTTCCCGGCGCCTCTGATGTCGGCGCTCTGGCAACCCGTTCGGGCGCCAATTCGCGTGGAGCTATGGCAACCGTGGGCGCAGACGGCGCGATAACCATGGGCGATTCCGGCACCGCGCTGGCAGATTATTCGGGACCCTTCGGTCCGATCAAACAGGTGCTGGACCAACCGGCTGTCAAAAAATCGTTACCTCTGCTGATCATTGCCATCGCCTTGTTGGCTTTTGCTTTGGTCTATACCCTGGTCAATCAGCCGAGCTACCGGCCTGTGATGTCGGGAATCAGTGAAGCGGATCAACAAGCGGTTTTTGAAGCCCTCAAGGCCGCTGACTTCAAGCCCGTCGTCGATACCAGCAACGGGCAGGTGACCGTTCCCGTAACCCGCTACCACGAGGCGCGGATATACCTTGCCTCCAAAGGCCTGCCCAAAACCGCCGCCACAGGTCTGGATTCTCTGAGAGACCAGTCGGCCATGACCACCAGTCAGTTCATGGAGCAAGTGCGCTACAACGCGGCCATGGAACAAGAGTTGGCGCGCAGCATCCAACAAATCGATTCCATCCAAACGGCGCGTGTGCATTTAGCTACGACCAAGCCTTCCGTCTTTGTGCGCGACCGCACGCCGCCCAAAGCCTCGGTGGTCGTGACGCCTTACCAGGGCCGCAGCATCAGCCCGACGCAGGTGCAGGCCATTGTGCATTTAGTCGCTTCCAGCGTGCCTATGCTGCTGCCGGAAAACGTGTCCATCGTTGATAACGTGGGCAAGCTGATGACCGATGCCGCCTCCGATGCGGCCATGGGCCTGAACGCCACCCAATCCAAATACAAGCAGTCCATGGAAGACCTGTACCGCCAACGCGTACTGGAAATTTTGGTACCTATCGTGGGCGACGCCAACGTGCGCTCACAAGTGAACCTGAACATCGACTTCAGCCAAACCGAAATTACCTCTGAAGACTTTGACCCCACCGGCAAAGGCGCCAAGACGCGCTCAGAAATCACCAGCGAAGACCGCAACAGCGCCAAGGAAGCCTCGGGCATTCCCGGCACTTTGGCCAATACCGCGCCACCCGCGCCCACCACTACCTTGAACACCGCCGCTACCCCGGCCACGGCCACCGATGAACGCAGCACCGTGGCGGCGCGTGCCACCCGCAATTTTGAAATGGACCGCCAGGTTCGGCATACCAAAGCGGCCTCGGGCGGTATTCAGCGCGTCAGCGTAGCCGTGGTGCTCAATGAGCGTGCGCCCATCGCGCAGCCGAAGAACGACAAAGGCGAAGACCAGCCCGCCAAGCCCAACCCCTACACCCCCGAGGAATTGGAACGCATCCAACAATTGGTGCGCGGCGTGGTCGGCTTTGACGAAGCGCGCAAAGACGTGGTCAGCGTCATCCCCGCCAAATTTGAGCCCGATGTCCCCGTAGACCTGAGCATCCCCTGGCACAAAGACGACGCGGTGCTGACCAATCTGAAGTCGGCCCTGCTCGGCCTGATGTTTGTAGCCTTCCTCATGGCCGTCGTTCGCCCGGTCGTGGTTCACATGATGGAGCGTGATAAACAAGCGGCCCTGGCAGCAGCTGAGAAGGTTCGCTTGGCGCAAGAAGAAGCCTTGGCCCTGGAGCGTGCGCAGACAGAGGAAGCGGCCGCGGCGGGCGTCGAAGCGGGCGAGCCATCGGCAGCCGAGACGCTCGAAGAGATGAAAGCGAAGATGAAGGCCAAGAAGTCTGGCATCTCCGCCGAGATGATGGATACTGCCAACACCTACGACGACAAAGTGGCGCTCATCCGCATGATCGTGGGCGACGACTCGGCCCGCGTGGCCAGCGTACTAAAGAACATGATCAAGCCCAATTAAGGGGCGTTGAAAAAATAGATTTCCCGGAAGTAAACCACTATGGCAGACAACGACACCAAAGTAAGCGGGCCTGCGGGCTACACCGACGCGCTACGCCGAGAGATGTCGGAGTTGACCGGCACGCAGCGCGCTGCCGTGCTGATGCTGCTATTGGGCGAAGAGCAGGCTGCCAACATCATCCGCTTTCTGAGCCCGAAAGAGGTACAAGGCCTGGGCGCCGCCATGGTGCAAGTGGCCGAACTATCGCAAGAGGCCGTCAATGCGGTGCTCGATGAATTTCTAGCAGAAATCAAACGCCAGACCAATTTGGGTTTGGGTACCTCAGACTATGTAGACAAAGTCTTTCGTCGCGCGCTGGGCGACGACAAAGCCGCCTCGGTGCTGGGCCGCATCAACCCCGGGCATGGCAGCAAAGGTTTGGAGATCTTGACCTGGATGGACGCCCGCTCGATTGCCGACATGATCCAGGCCGAGCATCCGCAGGTGGTGGCGATTATTTTGTCGGTATTGGAAACTGGCGTCGCCGCTGAAGTGCTGAATTTTTTGCCGCCCGATGCGCGCGCCGAGATCATGCAGCGTGTTGCCAGCCTGGAACAAGTGCAGCCCTCGGCCATGGACGAGTTGGAAGCCATCATGAAGAAGCAGTTCTCCACGAACTCCACCTCCAAGTCTTCCAGCCTGGGGGGCGTGAAAGCCGCTGCCAATATTTTGAACCAGACCAAAACGACTTTAGAAGCAGCCGTGATGAGCGGCTTACGCGATATCGACCCGGACCTGATGCAACAGATTCAGGACAATATGTTCACCTTCGAGAACCTGGTCAGCGTAGACAACAAAGGTATTGCCAAAATCATGGCCAATGTGGAGCCTGATTTGATGATGAAGGCCCTCAAAGGTGCCAGCGAAGCGGTCAAAGAAAAATTTCTGGGCAGCATGTCCGAACGTGCACGCGGCATGTTCCGCGACGATATGGAAGCCTTGCCACCGATGCGTCTGTCCGACGTGGAGACCGCACAAAAAATGATCATGCGCGCAGCCCGCAAACTGGCAGATGCCGGCGACTTGGTGCTAGGCGGCGGGGCCGACTATGTCTAACACGGCGCAAGCCGAGGCGCGCAAGTCCGACGTCCGGCCTGCACGGGTCTGGCAGCCGACCGACTTGCTGCACCCGATTGCACCCGAAGGTGGTTTTTTGCCTAATGCCTGGCGACCATCGGGCGCAGCCGGTTTTGATCCCCATGGATTTACCACGCCGGTTTTGGATTTGAAGGCGCTGTCGGCACCACCGGCAGCGCAAGACCCCTGCGCTGAGGGTGACATGCCAGGCACCCATTCGTCGGCCTCTGAACCAGAGGATGGCGATACGCCAGCTGCCCAGGCGAGCACCCAAGCCCAAGCGCCTGAAACGCCCCCCGCCCCTGCTATCGACCCCCAAGCGCTGGAAAAAGCACGCGCTGAGGGTCACGCCCAAGGCATGGCGCAAGCCCGCGCCGCTATGCGGGCGGACGTGCAAAGCGAGACCCACAAAATACTCAGCGAAGACCATGCACTGGTAGACAAATTGCAGGCCGCTCTGGCCGATTTGCAACAAAACCCGCAATCCTTTATGGAGCCGCTCAAGCGGCTGGCACTGCATATGGCAGAGCAACTGGTACTGGCCGAGTTGCAAATCGACGGCAGCGCCATCGAGCGTTTGGTGCAGCGCTGCGTCGACGAACTGGCGCAACACGACGAGTCCATGATCGTGGTGCAGCTGCACCCTTCCGATGTGGAGCGCCTGCACACTATGCGCGAGCGCACTGGCCTCAACGAAGGTTCGGCCTTGCGCCTGCAAGCTGACGCCAACCTCCTACCGGGCAGCGTACGCGCTAGCGCCAATGATGCTTTGGTGGAGGACTTGATTGTCGAGCGCTTAGGTACTTTGGCTCGGGCCCTCCACATCAACGAATCGCGCTGGAGTGCGCAAAGTGCGTTCAGCGCGGAACGCATCGCCGCCGACAAACTGCCCAGCGCTGGCGTTGAAGACGCCCGCCCGCGTATGGCCAGTGCCACCCAGGTCGGCAACCCGGCACCGCTTAGTCAGGCGCCCGAAGCCGAGCTAGTCGCTCCCCACGAACAAGCCGCGCACGATACCGTGGCAGCGATTGATGAATTACTGAACGACGAAGACCATGTTTGACTTTGACGCCGCCGTCAACCAAAGCATCCCGAAACTGCACAGCAAACTGCCGCAACGCAGCGGCACACTGGTCCGACTGGTCGGATTGCGGCTGGAGGCACGCGGCATCATGGCCCCGATTGGCGCCTGCTGCGAGATCGTGGGCGACAACGGCCAGCGCATCGAAGCCGAAGTGGTTGGCTTTGCCGACAAAACTATCTACCTGATGCCTTTTTCAGAACCCACCGGCATCGGCCCGGGTGCGGTGGTACGGGTATTGAGCGACAGCGGACATGCATTATTGGGGCCCGAACTACTGGGCCGGGTCATCGACGCCCAAGGCGAGGCCCTGGACGGCCGGCCCACGCCCGCTTGCACTACCAAGCTCGGGCTGTTGGGACGGCCCATCAATCCGATGGAACGCGGCCCCATCGACCGCGTGCTGGACGTCGGCGTCAAAGCCATCAATGGCTTACTTACTTTAGGACGGGGACAGCGTGTCGGGCTGGTCGCCGGATCGGGCGTGGGCAAAAGCGTGCTGCTGAGCATGCTGACACGCTTTACCAAAGCCGATGTGGTCGTGATCGGGCTGATCGGCGAGCGTGGACGCGAGGTCCAGGCCTTTATCCAAGAAACCCTGGGACCCGAAGGTTTGGCCAAATCCGTCGTCATTGCCGCACCGGCCAATGTGTCGCCGGTGTTGCGCCTCAAAGGTGCGCACCTTACGCATGTCGTCGCCGAATACTTCCGCGACCAAGGCAAAGATGTGCTGATGCTGGTCGACAGCCTGACCCGCGTTGCCCATGCGCAACGTGAAATCGGCCTGGCGATCGGCGAGCCGCCCACTTCCAAGGGCTACCCACCCTCGGTATTTGCCCTGCTGCCCAACCTGATTGAACGCGCAGGCGTCGGACGGTTCGGGGTGGGTTCCATCACTGCCATCTATACGGTACTGGCCGAGGGCGACGATGGCAACGACCCGATTGTGGACATTGCCCGTGCCTCACTGGACGGCCAGGTCATGCTGTCGCGCAAACTGGCCGATGCCGCGCACTACCCGGCGATTGACCTGACCGGTTCGATCTCCCGCGTCATGCAAAACTTGCTGACACCTACCGATTTGAAGCTGGCCAATCGCTTTAGGCGCTTGTGGTCGCTCTACCAACAAAACGTCGACCTGATTCAGGTGGGCGCTTACCAGCAAGGTAGCAATGCCGAAATCGACCAGGCCATTGCGGCGCGCGAAGCCATGGAGACGTTTTTACGCCAGGACATGTTCACCGGCGTGGACGAAAGCCAAACGCGCACCGATGTGCGGGTCTTGATGGAGCAGTGACCGTGCCGGCACGCAAACCCAGAAAGCGACAGGCGGTATGAAAGTACGCGCCTGCTGGTCCGCGCTAGAAAACAAAGCGGAACGCAAAATCGCCCTATTGCGCGAGGAAACCACGCGCGCCCAGGCCTTGCGCCAATCTTTGCTAAGCAGCCAGGCCAAGCTCGAAGAAATGTACAAGGAATACCACGAGAGAAATGCGGCGCTTTGCGATACCAAGGGGATGACCGAAACCATGAACCAGCGCCAGTTCATGTCGCAACTCTTGAATTTGCGTGAGCGCGTGCGGGGTGACCTCCAGCGCTCTGAAGTCCATTTGGCGAACCTGGGCGCCCACATGGTGGTGGCGGAAACCGAGCGATTGAAAATGCAGACGCTCACGGAAAACGACCGATTGGCGGTAGAGAAATTTGTACAAAAACGCGAGCAATCGCGCATGGACGAAATGGGCGTGATGCAATTTAACCGGGCACAGACCCCATGAACCCTTCGGGCGGCTTGCTATGGCATTGGCAAGCCTGGCGCAGCCAAAAACGCTGGGAACCCACCTGCAAAGACATTGCACTGTGGCTTTCTGAAAAAAAACCGCACGGTGACGAATTGCTGCTGATAGGCGCCAGCGCGGGTTGGATGATGTCCAGCGCATGGCTGCAAGGGTTTCGAAAAATCGTCGCCTACGACATCGATCCGCTGGCAGCACCGCTTTTTCGCTGGCGCCACGGGCAGGCCTTGCGCGATTCGCAAACCCAGTTAATTTGGGTGCGCGGCGATGCACTCAACCAACTCGATGCCGTGCTCAAGGCGCACCGCGATGCGCTGGTGCTGTTTGACAACGTGCTGGGCCAGATCCGCTTTCACCACCCGGACGTGGACGAGGCCAGCCACCGTATCGCCAGCATACGGCGCCGCCTGCGCGGCCGGCACTGGGGCAGCATCCATGACGCCTACTCCGGCCCGGTACGCACGCCGGTCTCGCGCAGAGCGCATACGCCCATGATGCGCAGCGTGCAGCCGCCGCTGCCGGACAAAGCATCCCAAAAGCGCGTAGGCAAGGACCTTCCCGAGCGTGCCGCCTTTGCCGCCTTTGGCGGCCAACTCGATGCCGATGGGGCCTGGCTGGACCATTTGACCGGCGACTTGTTCCCGCCGGGAACACCGGTGTGCCACATCGCCTGGCCGCACCTGGACGATTACTGCCACTGGCTGCAGGCAGGATGGGTGGAGCCGGTATGAAGCCCTTTAAGCCTGCGCCGTTCGGCACGGCGGCTTGGTACCGTACAAGCCTATTACTTTGCTTGGCCTACTTGGCCTTGGTCTGCTTGCTAGCAGGCTGCGGGGGACAAGCGGGTGGCTCTAGTTTGAGCGGAGACGAAACCAAGCGAAATACGATTTTAAAAAATACGCCTGCCGGACCAACGCAATTGGAAGGTCTCTATAAGGGGAATCTGATAAACACAAGCGACGAGTTTTTGATACTGGTCGCACCGGATGCGGTACTACATGTCCAAGCCTACGCTTGGTACCGTAAAGCCTCTCAACCCCTGGTCGCGCATCTCTACCATGGCCCACTGACGCTGGGGTCGGTGGGCCGGGCCTCAAGCGATCCACCAGTCCCTTGGATGATCCGGGAAGGAAGCAATAACTACTCCGGTACGGTAACGGTAACCGGGGCGTCGCTTAGTGCCATGATTGCGGATATTTCAATCAGCCGAAACGCCACCGTCGCCACATCCCAGATGGTGGTCAGCGCGCTGCCTAGCAATGACTATGGATTCAATAACGCGGCGACGGGCCTCAGCGGAGCTTCGTGGAATGGTGTTTGGTCTGATCGCAGCGAAACCTCGAGCACAGCGCCAGGGTCAATGCTCCAATTTGACGGAAACGGCTCTGGCTCTGTGAACGCGACCCAACCAACGACTATTGCGCGTTGCGTCTTCCCACAGGGCATGGGGCCTTCCTTCACATGGGAAGCCCATCCCTCCTACCCGGGCAAAAATATCTTTCAAGTGACGCTTACCTTGGGCCCGATTACAGGTTGCGATTGGCAAAACAAAACGCTTTCCGGACCCGCTATCGTGTCGCAACAAAACGGCCAGACCCAATTAGATATGATGCTGCTCGATGGTACGGGTGCCGGAATTTCTTATCGTGGAACACGCTAAAGCGGCCATGGTGGGTCAAGGTTCCGGTTTTCGTGCCGATAAAAGCGCAATAGCTTTGTGGGACATGCGCCTGCGGCAAGGTCTGACGCGCATCGTTGGAGTGTCTACTTTTCACACTAAATATCCGAAAGAGCAGCTATGAAAAGAATTCTGTTGGAAGTATTTTTGGTCGCCGCCCTGATAGGCGCCGGCGTGTTTGGTTTTATGAACCAAAAGCAAGCATCCATTTCCAAGGCCAAGATCACCGAGCTGACGGCTGCGGCCGAGGCGGCTGAGAAGACGGTCAAGGAAAAAGAGGAAAGCATTAAAGCGGCCGAAGAGGAAATGCAGGCCTTGCAAGCGGAAATGGCACCGCTAGAGGGAAAGGCCAACCAACTAGAAGCCGTCAAAGCCGCCCTGGCCAACGGCTCGACTTTGAGCGACCTTGAAGGCGCTTACAAAAAGGAAAAAACACTTTCGGCCGAGCGACAGGCCGGTCTGGGCGCATTGCGCATGCTGACCAAAGGTGCCGAAGACCCGGGTGCCCTAGAAGCCTTCCGCAAAGCGTTGCAGTTGTCTGAACTGGGTGACCGTAAGAATACGATTTGCGCAGCCCAGTTAGGCTTGGTGGCTGCCGGCGAAAAAATCAAGGTCATGTCTGAATGCCTGCCCAAGTCTGAAAAAGAAGGACATGGCGACAAAGAGGACAAAGACGCGTCGAGCAAAGACGACGGCCACGGCAAGGGCAAAGGCAAAGACGATGGCCACAGTAAAGGTAAAGGCAAAGATGATGGCCACGGCGATAAGAAGGACGAGAAGCACGCCGCTCCGCATTGGGGCTACGAAGGTGAAATGGGACCCGAGAAGTGGGGCAAAGAGTTCCCCACCTGCGCCGCCGGCAAATCGCAGTCGCCTTTGGACATCAAGGGGCCTTTCCTGAAGTCACGCATGGTGGTGAGCGCCGACTACAAAGAAGGCCCGCTCAAGATACTCAACAACGGGCACACCATCCAAGTGGTCGTCTCGCCTGGCAGCAAGCTGCGTATCGACGGCATCGCGCATGAGTTGCTGCAGTTCCACTTCCACCGCCCCAGCGAAGAAAAAGTGGACGGCAAACCCATGGCTATGGTGGTGCACTTTGTGCACAAAAATGCCGAAGGTAAGCTCGCGGTTCTAGGCGTTCTGCTCAAGGAAGGCAATGAAAACCCCGGCATCAAAACCCTGTGGACCAATCTGCCCAAGGAAGAGAACGTGGAGTACGCGCCCGATGGCGTGAACTTCAACCCGGGCAATTTGCTGCCGCGCGAAATGGATTTCTATAGCTACCAAGGCTCGCTGACCACACCACCCTGTACCGAGGGCGTGCGCTTCTTCATTCTCAAGACCACCGTCAACATCGCCAAGGAGCAGGTGCAAGCCTTCCCCTTCAAGATGAATGCCCGCCCGGTGCAGGCGCTCAATGGTCGCGAAATTTTGAGCAACTAATCGCGACTACCCAGCCGCCCACTCTGTGAAGGCCCGAGTATGAAAAAGCAATCTTCCATGGGTGCTGTACTGGCGGCCGTGGTGATCACCCTGATCATCGCGGCGCTCACGGGCTTTGGTCTGGTAGCGCTGGGCGTCATCCATTTGGACCCCGCGTCCAAAGGCAAGCGCGACGCCGAACTGGAAAGCGCCGGCGACAAACTCGGCAAAGCTAGCGGGCAATTTGTGTGCGAAGTAACAGTCTCCACGCCTCAAGGCGCGCTCAACTCCGAGCCCAAGGTCTATCCAGACATGCTGATAGCAGGCCTAGAGCCCGAGGCCGCCTCTGGTTGGTATCAAGGCGAATACTCGATTACTGAGTCGCGCAAAGGCGCGCTCAAAATGGAAGGCACCAAGGCCTTTGTCAGCCGCCCGGCCATGTTTGAGCGCTTTGGCCAGATGGTGACGCAAGAGGAATTCACCATTGACCTGGCCGACGGCACATTCGTCCAGACCCTGACCTTTCGGGACGGCACGCGCCGCCACATGATCAAAGGCGTTTGCGCTAAGTTCATCAGGGCACCCTTCAAGTAAAGCGCCCAAGTCGCCGTTTTGACGCCACCGCAAGGTGGTGTTTTTGTTGGAGCCTCGGCGTTTGGCGAAATCGGATAAGGCCGCTACCTACAATCTTGCCCCATGACCTTTCTCACCCTACTCGCCCAGGCCGAGCGCAGCAACCAGTCGCTGGTCTGCGTCGGGCTAGATCCAGATCCCGCCAAGTTTCCGCTGCAATGGCGCGGCGATGCCTCCAAAATTTTTGACTTTTGCGCCGCCATCGTCGATGCCACGGCGGACCAAGCGATCGCCTTCAAGCCGCAAATCGCCTACTTCGCCGCCCACCGGGCCGAAGACCAACTCGAACGCCTGATGGCGCATCTGCGTGCCAACGCGCCGCAGGTGCCGGTGATTCTGGACGCCAAGCGCGGTGACATCGGCAGCACCGCCGAGCAATACGCCAAAGAAGCCTTCGAGCGCTACGGCGCCGACGCCATCACGCTCTCGCCCTTCATGGGCTTGGACTCGGTGCAACCGTATTTGCGCTATCCCGACAAGGGCGCTTTTTTGTTATGCCGCACCTCCAACCCCGGCGGCGATGATTTTCAAAACCAGCGCCTGCAAGCCCTGCCCGATGCGCCCCGCTTGTACGAACATATTGCCCAATTGGCCCAAGGCCCCTGGAATGAAAACGGCCAACTCGGCCTGGTGGTGGGTGCCACCTACCCGCAAGAACTGGAGCGGGTACGGTCCTTGGCGCCCACGGTGCCGCTTTTGATCCCCGGGGTGGGCGCGCAGGGCGGTGACGCCCAAGCCACGGTGCGGGCGGCCTGGCGCGGTACCGCGCAGCACACGAGTGGCCCGATTGTCGTCAACGCCTCGCGCTCCATTATTTATGCATCCGATAGCGCCGATTTCGCGCAAGCGGCGCGGCGCGAGGCGATGGCACTGCGCATGAGTTTGCAAGCAGCACGGGTTTTCAGCTCCTAAGCAGTGGCATGCGCGATAACGCGCCGATGTAACTTTGCCTTAGTTGGGCATCCATTTTTTAGCGGAGGTTTTTCATGCAGCTCTACACCGCGCCACGCGCGCCCAACCCGCGCCGGGTACATATTTTTATGGCGGAAAAAGGTATCACCACGATTGCGCACATACCGATAGACCTCAATGCCGGAGAACACCGTGGGGACGATTACCTCGCCAAAAGCCCATTAGCCAAAGTGCCGGCGCTCCAGCTAGATGACGGGCGCGTCTTGACCGAAACACGTGCCATTTGCACCTACCTCGAAGGCCTGTTTCCCGAACCCAACCTGATGGGGCATGACAGTACCGAGCGCGCCTTTATTGAGATGGCCGATAGGCGCGTGGAGTGGACGATTTTGCTGGGCGCGGCCAATAGCATCCGCCACAGCCACCCTGGGCTAGCGACGCTGGAGCAGCCGCAGTTCCCCGAATATGGTCAGTCCCAAACCGCCAAGCTCAAGGCCAATCTGCAAATTTTTGATTCCCTGCTGCAAGGCCAGGCGTGGATGGCTGGTGCGCGTTTCACGATTGCCGACATCACCGCCTTTTGCGCGCTTGAGTTCGCCCGCGGCCTGCTCAAGTTCAAGCCCGCCGATCTGGGCTACAACGCACTGCAGGCATGGCGCGAACGGGTCGCAGCGCGCCCGGCAGCACAAGTGCTTTAAGCAGCCTTAGGCTTTCTGCGAGGCAACCGGCCGCCGCGTCGCCAACACCTTGTCCACGCGGCGGCCATCGAGGTCTATGACTTCAAACACCCAGCCCTGGTGGCTAATGCGCTCGCCCAAAGCGGGCAAGTGGCCGGTCAATGCCATGAGCAAACCAGCCAAGGTATTATAGCGGCCCCGGTCTTCGTCGGGCAATTCGTCCAAATCTAAACGCGCTTTGACTTCATCGACCGGCATCACGCCGTCCAGCAGCCAAGAGCCATCTTCGCGCCGCGTAGCCCAGGCTTCGGTTTGCGCGCCATATTGCAATTCGCCGGTAATGGCTTCCAGTAAGTCGCGCGGTGTGAGCAGGCCTTGCACCACGCCGTATTCATCGACCACAAACAAGAGCCGCGCCGCTTTCAGGCGAAATTGCTCTAGCAACTCCATGGCACTCAAAGTCTCAGGTACAAACACGGCCGCTTGCGCAAAGGCAGCAATCGGTTCCTGGCTGTGTGCGCCCAGATCGAGCAAATGCGCCACGCTGATCACGCCCACCACATCGTCCAAGGAGGCACGGCACACCGGGTACCACGAATGCGCGCCCTTGCCCGCGCCGCGCCCGGCCAAGCGCAGGCAGTCGTCCACACTGGCCGAGGCATCGAGCCACTGCACATCGCTGCGCGGCGTCATCAGCGAGGTGAGCGGGCGCTCGTCCAAACGAAACACGTTTTGCACCATCTGGTGTTCATGCTCTTCAATCAGCCCGGCGTCCACGCCCTCTTCCAGGCTGGCGGAAATTTCTTCTTCAGTCACCGCGCGCGCGGTGTTGGTGTCAATACGCAAGAGCTTGAGCGTGGCTGCCGTCGTGCCCGAGAGCAATTTGACAAAAGGCTTGGCTGCCTGCGCCAGCCACAACATGGGCCGCGCCACCCAGCAGGCCATGGTCTCAGGGTGCAATTGGCCGATGCGCTTGGGCACCAGCTCGCCAAAAATAATGGTGGTAAAGGTGATGACGGTGACCACCAAAGCCGTGGCAGTGAGCGCTGCCGCCTTGTCGGCCATGCCTAAGGCCACCAGCCAGGCCGCCACGCCCTCGCTGAACGCGGCCTCGCCCACAATGCCGTTGAGCACGCCGATGGAGGTAATGCCTACCTGCACGGTAGACAAGAATTGGTTGGGGTTGCTTAGTAGCTGAAGGGCCGCTTGCGCGCCCTTGTCACCGGCCTCAGCCAGTGCGCCCAAACGGGCGCGGCGGCTGGCGGTCAGCGCCAATTCGGACATGGCAAAGACACCGTTGAGCAGCGTCAAAAAAATAATCAGCAAAAATTCCATGGATTCCACAAGACAATCAACACCATGGCACTTTACTTGATTGGCGACATCCAGGGCTGCAATGGCGCGTTGGAGCGCTTATTGGCCCACATCGATTTTTCACCTAGCCGCGATACGCTGTATGTGCTGGGCGACCTGGTCAACCGCGGGCCGGACTCGGCGGGCGTGCTGCGCCGCCTACGGGCGTTGCAAGGTGCGGCGCACTGCCTGCTGGGCAATCACGATCTGCATTTGTTAGCGGTCGCGCTTGGCCTGCGCAAAGCCCACCGCAAGGACACACTCGATGGCGTGCTGCAAGCCCCAGACTGCGCGGATTTACTGCTATGGCTGCGCCACCAATCCATGGCGATGCACTTGCAGCACCACGGCGCCTCGGTGCTGATGGTGCATGCCGGGGTGTTACCGCAATGGACCGCCCAGAAGACCATGGCCTTGGCCGCTGAGGTACAAGGCGTGCTGCGCGGCCCGGACTATTTCGATTTTTTGGCGACCATGTATAGCAACCTGCCGGACCAGTGGGATGAGCACCTGCAGGGTAATGACCGCTTGCGCGTGATCGTCAACGCCCTGACGCGGATACGCTTTTGCGATAGCCAAGGGCGCATGGAGTTTGAGACCAAGGAAGGCTTAGCGGCCACGCCTGCTGGTTTTACCGCCTGGTTTGACGCGCCGGGACGGCGCACGGCGCAAGACACGGTGGCCTTTGGGCATTGGTCCACCTTGGGGTGCTTGGACCGCAGCGACGTCCTGTCCTTAGACAGCGGCTGCGTCTGGGGCGGCTGCCTGAGCGCATTGCGATTGGATGCGCCCGATGGCCACGGGCGGCTGTGCCATACGCTGTTTGAAGTGCCCTGCCCGCAAGCGCAAGCGACGGGCGACTAAGACGAAGTTTCTTCCGCTGCCTTGAACAAAAAGGCTACCCGCCGCTTGGGCTTGATATTGGCCGAGATGCTGCGCCCGCCGGTGCGCGGCGCGGCTTCCCAGGAGGGTTTGACCTCGGGCGCCACGCTGGGCTCGTAAGGTTGGTCGAAAAACGGGTCTTTGGGCGGTGCGGGTGGGCGGGTGTAGTCGCGCCGGGGGGCGCGCTCGTCGCGGGCGGGGCGGGCGTACTGGCCTTCGTGCGCAATATCGCGCAAACCACCGCGCTCGCTGCTGCGCGGGGCCCGGCGCGAATCGTCACGCGCCTCATCCTGGTACATGCGCCGGCCGTCGTTGATACGGCCTTGACCCGCAGCGGGACCGTCCTCTTCAAACTCGATGGCTTCGAGCTCAATCTTGGTCTTGATCAGCTTTTCGATGTCGGCCACCAGACGCGCATCGTTTTTACCGCCGACAAAGCTCACCGCCAGGCCGGAAGCCCCTGCGCGTCCAGTGCGGCCAATACGGTGCACATAGTCTTCAGCGTTAAAGGGCACGTCAAAGTTGAACACGGCGGGCACATCTTTGATGTCTAAACCACGGGCGGCTACGTCGGTGCAGACCAGTAAATCGACCTCGCCGCTTTTGAAGGCTTCCAGCGCTTTGAGGCGCTCGTCCTGGCTCTTGTCGCCATGCAAAGCAGTAGTCTTCAGGCCTTCTCGCTCCAGGGAACGCGCCAGGCGGGCGCAACCCAGTTTGCTATTGACAAAAACAAATGCCTGCTTGAGCTGGTGCTTGCGAAGCACATGGTGCAGGGCGCGGCGCTTGTCGTCTTCGCCCACGCTGTAAAAGTGTTGTTCTACCGTGGAAGCCGTGGCATTGGAGCGCGCCACTTCGATGGTGATGGGGTCTTGCAGATAGCTGCTGGCCAGGCGCTTGATTTCGGGCGAGAAGGTGGCCGAAAACAAAAGCGTAGTGCGCTGCTTGGGCAGGTAACTGAGGATGCGCTGCAAATCGGGCAAAAAGCCAATGTCCAGCATGCGGTCGGCTTCGTCCAGCACCACATATTCCACCTGGTTGAGTACCGCGTTTTTGGCCTCGATGTGGTCGAGCAAACGGCCCGGCGTCGCGACCAATACTTCTACGCCTTTTTTTAGCTCCAAGGTTTGCGGCTTCATGTCCATGCCGCCAAAAACTACGGCGCTGCGCAGCTGGGTGTATTTGGCGTAGAGCTTGACTTGCTGGGCGACCTGGTCGGCCAGCTCGCGTGTGGGCAACAGCACCAGGGCGCGTACGGGGTGGCGGGCGGGGGACGTGGAGGCGTTTTCGTGCTTGAGCAAGCGGTGCAGCAGGGGCAGTGAGAAGGCGGCTGTTTTGCCAGTACCGGTCTGGGCGGCGCCCATCACGTCTTTGCCAGTCATCACCACAGGGATGGCCTGGGCCTGGATGGGCGTCATGGATTCGTAGCCCATTTCGGCCACCGCACGGGCCAATGGCGGGGCCAGTTGCAGCTGGGCAAAGGCCATGACAGGGGTGTCTGTCGTCAGGGAATCAGGGGAATGGGAGGCTGCGGTGTCAGGAGTCTGTTCGGGCATGCATAGCAAAAGTAGTGGCTATCCATCCGATAGCAGGTTGCCCCGGGAGCCGGGGCGCAAAGCGGATTATCCCCGATATGCTGGAAATGGGGCTTTTTCAGGCTTTGGGCAGCGTCACACCCACTTGGCCCTGGTATTTGCCGCCACGGTCTTTGTAGCTGGTTTCGCAGACTTCGTCGCTTTCAAAGAACAGCACCTGTGCGCAGCCCTCGCCGGCATAAATCTTGGCCGGTAGCGGCGTGGTGTTGGAAAACTCCAGGGTTACGTAGCCTTCCCACTCGGGCTCGAAGGGGGTGACGTTGACGATGATGCCGCAGCGCGCGTAGGTGGATTTGCCCAGGCAAATCGTCAGCACATTGCGCGGAATACGGAAATACTCCAAGGTGCGCGCCAAAGCAAAGCTGTTGGGCGGAATGATGCAGACATCGTCATGGAAATCGACAAAGCTTTTTTCGTCGAAGTTTTTCGGGTCTACCACGGTGCTGTGGATATTGGTGAACACCTTGAACTCGGGCGCGCAGCGGATGTCGTAGCCGTAGCTGCTAGTGCCGTAGGAGATGATTTTTTTGCCCTCCAGCTCCCGCACCTGGCGGGGCTCGAAGGGCTCGATCATGCCGGTCGTCTCGGCCATGCGGCGTATCCATTTGTCGCTTTTGATGCTCATACGAAGGTGCTTCCAGTTCTGCGGGCTATTGTAGGCAGGGGCTTTAGGCGGCCTTATGGCCTTAAAACCGCCCGGCTGGCTGCCAAAGCCCAGCGCGCTCGGGCACGGTCGCGGCCAGCACCGTGCGCTCAATCAGCCGGTCGTCACCCAGCACGATGAGCGAGAACAACAACTCGTCCAAGGTGTTGGCCAGCTTGGTTTTACGCGCCAGCAAAGGCGTGGCTTGGGGCTGCAAGACCACAAAATCGGCCTCGCAGCCGGGCAGCAAATTGCCCACCACCCCTTGCAAGCCCATGGCGCGGGCGGCGCCTGCGGTGTGCTGCCACCACAAATGCTGGGGCGAGAGCGACAAACCGGCTTTGGAGCGCCCTTCGCGTCCCACGTAATAGGCCGCCAGCATGGTCTGAAACGGGCTAAAACTCGTGCCGCCGCCCACATCGCTGGCCAGGCCATAGGCAAAACCGGCTGCGTCGGCACCGGCGTAATCAAAATAGCCGCTGGCTAAAAACAAGTTGCTCGTCGGGCAGACCGCCGCCGCCGCGCCGCTGCTGCGCATCAGCGCCCTGTCGGCCTCGTCAAAGTGGATGCAATGGGCATAGACCGCGCGCTCGCGCAGCAGGCCAAAATCTGCATAGGTGGCGAGATAGCTGCTGGAGTTGGGAAACAACTCGCGCGCCCAGGCAATTTCGTCCTGGTTTTCGGCCACATGGCTTTGAATCCACACGTCCGGGTAGCGGGCTGCCAGTTCGCCCGCGCCGCGCAGTTGCGCGTCGGTGGAAGTGGGCGCAAAGCGCGGCGTGATGGCATAGCCTAGCCGGTTTTTGCCATGCCATTGCTGTATCAGTTCTTCCGACTCCCACAAGCTGTGCTCTACCGCGTCGCGCCCATGGCCCGGTTGGTTGAGCAAGGCCGCCGGGGCGTGCCGGTCCATCAGGCACAAGCCGGTAATCAAACGCATGCCGCGCCGCTCTGCCTCAGCAAACAAGGCGCTCACCGAGCTGCTGTGCGTGGTAGCAAAAGCCAGCGCGGTGCTCACACCATTGCGCAGCAACTCGTCCACAAAAAACCTAGCCGCCTCGGCGCAATAAGCCGGGTCGGCAAAGCGCTGCTCTTCGGGGAAGGTGTAGTTTTCCAGCCAAGGCAGCAATCCGTCGGCCGGTGAACCTATGACATTGATCTGCGGGAAATGCACATGCATATCCACAAAGCCCGGTGCGATGATGCGCCCGGGCAAATGCTCTACTGGCAAGCGGCAGTTCAGTGCAGACAAGGTGCGCCAGTCGCCTATGGCTTGGACCATTTCGCGCCCCTGCGCATCGGGCGCAACCACCAGCAGGCCGTCTTCCTCCCACTGCGCAACAGGCAGCGCCGGGTCGGGAAACCACAAGAGGCTGGCCCGGTAGCCGCGCGCGCTCATGCGCGCTCCAGGGTGCAGCTATCTCCCAGGGCCTCGCGCCAGACGCGCACGCGCGCCAGCCCGGCAAAGTCCTGCGCCATCGCTTGCCAGATGAAGGTGCACAGGTTTTCCAAAGTGGCTGGCCCCAATCCAGGTACTTCATCTAACAAGCGGTGATCGAGCTGCGGGCGCAAGGCGTCAATGCGCTGGCGCACCCGGCCCAGGTCCACCACCATGCCCGATTGCGCATCCGGTGAGCCTGCGATGCTTACTTCGGCGTAATAAGTGTGCCCGTGCACGCGCAAGCTGCCTTCGGTCTCTATGTCGCGGCGCAAGGTATGCGCGGCATCGAAAAAAAACTTTTGGCTAATGCAAAAGTCTTGGGGCATGGGGCGGGACATGGATGTACTTTCTTGATTGGGCGGGGCGGGCTACGCTGCCGGTAGCACTTAGCGGATGCCGCTGACTTTATGGGTTTGCATGCTGAGCTTCCAAACCGGCTGCTGCAAGCACAGGTCAATGCATATTTCGGTATTGCGTTTTTGCAGCACATCGTCTAGCGGCTGCAAACGGTGGTGGCTAAAGGGCAAACTTTGCATAGCTTGCATATCGGCCAATGAAAAGCCGGACTGCGGCCACACCAGCTTGAGCTCATGGCCACTGCGCTGCACCCAGGGCGCACCCGCTTTGGGGCTGACGCAGATCCAGTCGATGCCTTCGGGCGCGGCGATGCTGCCATTGGTTTCTACCGCGATTTCAAAGCCCTGGGCGTGCAAGGCGTCAATCAGTCCGGTATCGACCTGCAACAAAGGTTCGCCGCCCGTGAGCACCACAAAACGCTCCGTGGTAAATCCTGCGGGCCACAGGGCGGCGATTTGCGCAGCCAAGGCTGTAGCAGTATCAAAGCGCCCGCCCAGCGTGCCATCGGTTCCGACAAAGTCGGTATCACAAAAGCGGCACACCGCGCTGGCCCGGTCTTGCTCGCGGCCGGACCATAAATTGCATCCCGCAAAGCGGCAAAACACCGCTGGCCGGCCGGCATGCGCGCCCTCGCCTTGCAAGGTGTAAAAAATTTCTTTGACCTGGTAGCTCATACGTCCTGCGGTGCTTTGCAATAGGCAGAAAGCGTGCGGGCAGGCCGGGTGTCGCGGACCGTAGGCGCACAAGCGCACGCGATCGCAGCGAGGTTTTTATACATGGTAGTCCTCTACATGGCCCGGGGTTACAACAAGAACATCCCCGCCGGACGCGGGGACGAAAGCATGCAATTTTACAATTGGGTCTTTGGGCCCTGGCGGCATGCAGCCTCAGCACTCGGTGCTCGCCATGCTTCCCGCCCGCTTTCCTGCCACACAAGCTTCCCCACTGTCCCTGATAACGCCCATGCCCGCAGCCACCGCATCCGCCCCCTTGGCCCCGCCCGATTACGACCCGCATGCCGATGCGGGCGTGGAATGGCCGACCTGGCTGGTGTGCCTGGCGATTTACGGCGGATGGTTGGGCGCCCTCAGTTGGTACCGAGCAGATTCCTCAATGTGGGCCTTGGTGCTGATAGTGGTGCTGGCGGCCTGGTATATGAGCTTGCAGCACGAGCTGGTGCACGGCCACCCGACCCGACACGCCTGGCTGAACCGCGCGCTGGGCCTGCTACCCATCGCAGTGTGGTACCCCTTTGATATTTACCGCAGCAGCCATTTGGCGCACCACCGCGACGAAGTGCTGACCTATCCCGGCCAGGACCCAGAAAGTAATTACCTGGACCCGCAAGACTTTGCCAGCCGCAGCGCGCCACTGCGCTTTTTGCTGCGGGCGCAACGCACTGCACTGGGCCGTTTTGCCATAACTCCGGCGTTTGCGATTTTTCATTTGCTACACCCGCTGCTATCGAAAGCGTATTGGGAGAGTGCGCGCTTACGCTGGACTTGGATACAACATGCGCTGCTCTTGGTGCTGATGCTGTGGGCGCTGCAAAGCTATGCCGGTATCAGCCCTTGGCTGTATCTGGCGCTGAGCTACCCCTGTTTGGGTATGGCCTTTATGCGTTCGTTTTACGAACACCGGCCTGCTGCGGACCCGCAACACCGTATCGTCATCAACGAAGCGGGCTGGCTGGGGTGCTTGCTCTATCTCAACAACAATTACCACGCCGTCCACCATGCCCAACCCAAGCTGGCCTGGTACCGCCTACCGGTGCTCTACCGCGCGCACCGCGACTTTTTTCTGCAGCGCAACGGCGGCTATTTGTTACAAGGCTATGGCAGATTTTTTGTCCGCCACGCAGTACGCCCGCTGGATATGCCGGGGCAACAAACCCGCCACTTAGACGCCAGCTACCGGCATCTGGCATGAGCGCTTTGCAAGTGGCACTGCCCATGTACCTGGGCGCGCCCGATGCGGTGCAAGACCTTTGGATGCATTTGCGCGAGGCTTTGCGTGCGCAGGGTATGCAGGGTCTGCCCGAGGCGATTGTTTGGCCACAAGATTTACATGCGCATTGGCTGTCGCCGGACCTGCTGCTCAGCCAAACGTGCGGCTACCCTTTGACGCATGCCTTGCAGAGCCAAGTACAGTTGCTGGGTTGCTTTCGCTATGCAGCGCCGGGCTGCGATGGCCTGGACTGCCGCAGCGTGTTGATTGCCCGGGAAGAACACGCACACCTTGCCTTACAAGATTTTCGGGGCCTGCGTGTGGCCTTTAACAGCAGCGATTCGCAATCGGGCTACAACGCTTTGCGCGCCCTGGTGGCCCCCTTGGCGCAAGGCAGTGCATTCTTCGGGGGCACCCTGGAAACCGGCGGCCATAGGCAAAGCATCGATGCCGTGCGCCAAGCACGGGCCGACCTGGCGGCTATCGATTGCGTTACCTGGGCGCTCTTGCAAAGAACCGCGCCGCAAGCCGCTCAAGGCCTAAAGGCCATAGGCTACAGCGCCCCCTACCCCGGCTTGCCGCTGATCTGCGCCTTGGGCGCGCAAAAGCATGTAGTCGCGGCACTGCAAAACGCTTTGGGCGACTTGCTTCAAAGCCCAGCAGCGCAGGCCTCTCTGGACGCCTTTCTCATCACTGGCTACGAAAGCCCCGCGCTGTCGGTGTACCAGCGCTGCCTGGATATGGAGCAAACCGCCTTGGCACAGGGTTACCCGACACTGGCCTAGTGCCACAAGGTAGTTTGCCTAGCAGGTGCCAAAAAGGATGCCTGCATCGCGCAAAAAGCGCCGGTAAGCCGCCGAAGCCTTGTCCGCTGCCGTGTGGGCTTCGGCGCGCACATCCAGCGGCAAACAAGCTGGGCGCTGCGACTCCAGCACCGGCTGGTCCTGGGTAAAGATGGTGTGCTGAAAGGCCTGTAACTGGGCCGCATCGGTCGCAAAGTCGGCTACGGCCAGGCGGAACCAGACCCGGCTGCGCTCCTGGCCCATGGGACAAATAAACAAGGCTATTGACTCGCGCCAGCCCTGCACCGTCGTGCTACCGGCCTCGGGCACCTTGGTCAGCACGGCTGTGTAAGGCCCGGTCACCTCGTACCGGTATTCCACCAGCGCGCCGCGCGTGCTGTGCACATTGGACTGGGGCTGCCAGGCCTTGCAGCCGCTGGCCACCAGGCCGGTGGGGGTGGACTCCACCTGGTAGTCAGGAATTTCGGGCGTGTCGCGTGCGCCCAGCCAGCCTTCGTGCACAAAGCCAAAGTGCGCCATGTCCAGGAAGTTTTCGACAATGCGCGGCGCGCTGGTCGCCACATCGTAGGGGCCGCAATTGATCTTGCGCAGTCGGTCATCGGCCTCAGCCTCAAACTGTGGCAAGGCCCGGGCAGCCAGGCCGTCGGGCATGCCGGGCTGCAGGCAAACCCAAACCAGTTCGCACCACACCTTCACTGCAAACACCCGCGCCGCATGGCCTGCTGGCGGCACAAAGTCCGGCAGCGCCGGTACGCGTACACATTGGCCCGATGGCGCAAACTGCCAGCCGTGGTAGGGACACTCCAAGCGCCCATTGCACACCCGCCCCAGCGACAAACGTGCCCCGCGGTGCGGGCACTGGTCGGCCCAGGCATGGACATCTCCGGCCTCGTCACGCCACAAGACCAGGCTTTGGTCTAGCAATTGCACCGCCAGCGGCTGGGCCTGCATATCAGCCAAGGCCGCCACCGGGTGCCAATGGGATGATTCGACGGGGTGCGGCAGGTTGGAGTCAAGCATGGAGCGATTTTGCTTGAAGCCCCGCGCTTGGCTTAGGTCGGTAGCAGTGGGAACACTTGCTAGACTTCCCCCGATGCGCGAACCCGACACCCAGCACACCCCGATGATGACCCAGTACCTGGGCCTGAAAGCGGACTACCCGGACACGCTGCTGTTCTACCGCATGGGTGATTTTTACGAGATGTTTTTTGCCGATGCCGAAAAAGCGGCGCGCTTGCTGGACATCACGCTCACGCACCGCGGCCACAGCGGCGGGCAACCGATTCCCATGGCCGGGGTGCCTTTTCATGCGGTCGAGGGCTATTTGGCCAAGCTAATCCGCCAGGGCGAATCGGTGGCGATTTGCGAACAAGTGGGCGAAGTGGGCGGCAAAGGTCCGGTCGACCGCAAGGTGGTGCGGGTGGTGACGCCCGGCACGCTGACCGATGCCGAACTGCTGAGCGATAAGTCCGAGTCCATGTTGATGGCGCTGCACCAAGGCCCGCGTAATCGCTGCGGCCTGGCTTGGCTAAGCGTCACCCAAGGCCTGGTGCATTTGGCCGAATGCAATACCGATGCGGTGGCCGATTGGGTGCAGCGCATTGGACCCAGCGAATTGGCCTATAGCAGCGGGCTTACGCGCAGTGTGGAAGACCGGCTCAAGCAATTGCGTTTTCATGGCGGCTTGTCGCTGACGGCGCGGCCCGAATGGCAATTTGACGGCGCGCTGGGCCAGCGCAAATTATTGGAAGTGTTGCAAGCGGCCAGCCTGGCCAGTTGGAATGCCCAAGAACTGCCCTTGGCCCACGCCGCAGCCGGTGCACTGCTGGCTTATGCCGAACACACCCAAGGCCGGGCGCTCGCGCATATCAACGGCCTGGAGGTGCAGCGCGATGGCGAGCGCATCGACCTGCCTGCCAGCACGCGGCGCAACCTGGAGCTGACCCAAACCCTGCGCGGCGAAGAGGCACCCACGCTGTTTTCATTGCTCGACACCTGCATGACCGGCATGGGCAGCCGCATGTTGAAGTCGTGGTTGCTGGGCCCCTTGCGCGAGCGCAGCCAGGCGCTCGCCCGTTTGCAAGCCATTAGCGCGCTGCACCAGATGCACGGCCAGGCGCAAGCCATGGGGCCGCAGCTGCGCGGTCATATCAAAGGCAGTGCCGATGTAGAGCGCATTACCGCCCGCCTAAGCCTGCGCCAGGTGCGCCCGCGTGAGCTGCTGGGCCTAGTCAACACCTTGCACAAAAGCGGCTTGGTGGCCGATCAATTGCAAGGGCAACAAGGCTTGCTGGGCCGTATCGCGCACGACATGCTGGCGCCGCCAGACTGTGCCCATCTGCTGCAAGCCGCGATAGCGCCCGAGCCCGCTGCTATGGTGCGCGACGGCGGCGTGATCGCTAACGGCTATGACGCAGACCTGGACGAATTGCGTGCCATCCAAAGCAACTGCGATGCGTTTTTGCTGGACCTGGAAGTGCGTGAGCGCGCACGCACCGGCATTGCCAATTTGCGTGTGCAGTTCAATAAAGTGCATGGTTTTTATATCGAGGTCAGCCAAGGTCAAAGCAGCAAAGTGCCGGACGACTACCGGCGCCGCCAGACCCTCAAAAACGCCGAGCGCTTCATTACGCCCGAGCTCAAAGCCTTTGAAGACAAAGCCTTAAGTGCACAGGAGCGTGCCCTGGCGCGTGAGAAGTTTTTGTTTGAACAATTGCTAGATCAATTGCAGGCTTTTGTGCCATCGCTCACCCGCCTGGCGCGCGCACTGGCGGCGCTCGATGCGCTGTGCGCGCTGGCCGAACGCGCCCTCACGCTGGGCTGGTGCGCGCCCGAGTTTGTGGAGCATCCGTGCATCGAAATTTTGCAAGGCCGCCACCCCGTGGTGCAAGCGCGCTTGGCGCAATTGAGTAGCGGCAACTTCATAGCCAACGACACCTTGCTGGGGCCGCGCCAGCGCATGCAAATCATCACAGGGCCGAACATGGGTGGCAAATCTACGTACATGCGCCAAGTAGCGCTGATTGTGTTACTGGCGTCTATGGGCTCGTACGTACCAGCCAAAGCCTGCCGCTTGGGCCCCATCGATGCCATCCACACCCGCATAGGCGCTGCCGACGACCTGGCCAATGCGCAATCCACCTTTATGCTGGAGATGGTGGAAGCGGCGCAAATTTTGCACAGCGCCACGCCGCAATCGCTGGTGCTGATGGACGAAATCGGGCGCGGCACTTCCACCTTTGACGGGCTTGCGCTGGCTGGCGCGATTGCCGGGCAGTTGCATGACAAGACGCAGGCCTTCACGCTGTTTGCCACCCATTATTTTGAGCTGACTGAGTTTCCGGCGGCGCACCGCGGCGCGGTCAATGTGCACGTCAGCGCAGCCGAATCAGGCCGCGATATTGTGTTTTTGCACGCCATCGAACCGGGGCCCGCCAGCCGTAGTTACGGAATCCAAGTAGCGCGTCTTGCCGGCATCCCGGCAGCCGCGCTCAACCAAGCCCGCCACACCCTGGAGGCCCTGGAACAACAAGCCAGCGCCGCCCAAGCCCAAGTCGACTTATTCGCCCCGGCCCCCGCGATAGCCGCCACCGCACCCGGCCCGCTAGAAGCCTATGTTGCCTCCCTCAACCCCGACACCATGAGCCCCCGCGAAGCCATGGACGCCATCTACCAACTCAAGGCACTTTAATGGGGGCCCGTACCCATTTCTACCGCCATTGAATTCATTGCAGGAGCGCGATGTTTACCTACGTTTGTTTGGGCACCAACGACCTGGCCCGCTCAGTGCGCTTTTACGACCCGGTCATGGCCGCCTTGGGACATCAGCGCTGCCATACACCCGGCGAGGACGATGGGGGCGGACTGGCCGGTTGGGGCAGCTATAGCGACCAAGGCGTACACGAAATCGCACTATGGCTAGGCAAGCCTTTTGATGGGCAAGCAGCCACTTTTGGCAATGGCGTGACGCTGGCTTTCAAAGCGGGTTCGTGGGCGCAAGTGGATGCATTCCATGCGGCAGCCCTGGCGCATGGCGGCAGCTGTGAGGGCCCGCCCGGCCTGCGCACCCACTACAACCCCGACTTTTACGCCGCCTATGTCCGCGACCCCGATGGCAACAAACTGGCTGTTGTTTGCCGGGGGTTCAGGGCACCCCAAAATTAAACTAACGTGACCGGGGGGATTGGAGTTCGCGCAACAAGGCGTCGTAACTGGCGCTTAACTGCGGGTCGATTTGCTGCAAAGAGGCTGCGATGTCAGGCGCACTGGACGCTGGCTTCGGAACAGAAGCTAAGGGAAGATCGCGTTCGGTATCCACCACATCCGCTAAGGGCGATTGCGATGAGAGGCTTGGTGCGACACCTAGGTCAGGCAAATCCGGCTTACCAAAACCACTCAAACCCGCCATGCCACTGGACAAATCGTTGAACAAGGCCGCGACCTTTGGCTCAGGCGCAAGGCGAGGGGCGTCTGCTTTGGCAGCCAAGCCTGATGCCCCATACGCCACGATAGCGCCCACTAGCAAAACGCCACTCACGCAGATCCACAAGGCCCATAGCGCGCCAGCATCTACTGTTTGCATATCGAACACACTGAGCAGTTCAGTACCAAACCAAGGCCAAGGCAATTCGCGCATCCAATGAAACCCTTCAAGCGATTGCGGGTGCAGGGCCAGCGCGACCACCAGCAACAACAGGTTAAGCACGGCAGCCCAAAAAGTAGCGATAAAACGCATAGGACCTGCCCTCATTCAAACTCTTGCACGATCTTGTCGCGCAATAGGCCGGCCAAATGGGCCCGCGCCTGGGCTATTGCCAGGGCTTCGTTCTCGGCCTCCACCGATTCGCCCGCAATCTCCACCAGGCTGTGGCGGATGCGCTGGATATGCGCGTCGGTTTCCTGCAAAGACGTCTGCAATTGGCCGCGTCGCGCGTTGTGTTGGTCCAGTTCGCTGAGCAGTTCAAATACCTGCTGCAAATAAAAGCGGTTTTTGCGGCTTTGCTGGATGTCGGTGCGCGTCAAAAAAACCTGCATTTTCTGCGCCAAGTTTTGGTGGCTGGAAGGCGGAGCCAGCGTGGCGCCAAAGCTTGGCGCCATCAGCGGCGTGGGGTCTGCTAGTTCGGCTTCAACATCCATTGCCGAGCCCCCGTGATACTCGGGCTCAGGCGCGGGCGCAAGCGGTGCGCTTTGCGGCGACGGGCCGGTGGGTTGACCATCTGACATGAAAAGTAACTCCGTGAGGCCAAAGCAATGCGCTTGATGCCATGCGCTTTGAGATGGGGATTTTTTTGCAATCTCCTATTGCAAAAAGTAGCGTGCGCCTGATTCTAGTGTGCGATTGCGCCGTACTACACGTCGACCAGACACTTTGGCCCTTGCCAAAAACGTCCACCTTGGTCGTTTGCATCAAGTTAGGCAGGCACTTGCATCAAGTGCAATATTGCGTGTGGAAATCCCATCGCAGACCTCCTTTTGGCCGGACCCGGATAATCAAGCACTTTCGGACTCTGGGCACTTCGCAAACGCAAGGCCTTCCTCCCTCCAACTCCATGCATTCCACACCCCTCGTTTTTTCCCACGCTAATAGCTTTCCCGCCAGCACCTACAGCCATTTATTTAGCCATTTACGCAAACGCGGTTTTGCGGTGCAGGCCATCGAGAAACTGGGGCATGACCCGCAGTACCCGGTCAGCAACAACTGGAAGCACCTAGTGCAACAAGTGGCAGATTTTGCGCAAGCACAGGCCGACGAGGCGGGCGGGCCGGTCTGGCTGGCGGGCCATTCGCTGGGTGGATTTTTAAGCCTCATGGCCGCAGCGCGCCACCCCGGTTTGGCCAAAGGCGTGTTACTGATCGACGCGCCCATCTTGGGCGGCTGGCGCTCTATGGCGCTGGGGGTGATCAAAGGTGCGCAATTGGTCGGTTCGCTCTCGCCCGCCGCCGTCAGCCACAAGCGGCGCAATAGCTGGCCCAGCGAAGATGCGGCTTACGAACACTTCAAACACAAGCGCGCGTTTGCCAAATGGGACGACGCGGTGCTGCGCGACTACATCGCCCACGGCACCGTCGATCGCGAAGGCAAGCGCATACTGGCTTTTGACCGCGAAATCGAAACCAATATCTACAACACCATCCCCGACAACCTGGACCGACTGCTCCGGCGCAATCCGCTGAAGTGCCCAGTGAGTTTTATCGGCGGTCGCCAGTCCTGGGAGATGAAGCGCGTCGGCATGGGCATGACGGAAAAAGTCACCCGCGGGCGCATCATCATGCTCGACGGCACGCATTTGTTTCCCATGGAAAAACCGATGGCCACGGCTGCGGCCATCGAAACTTCTTTGCGCAATATGGGCGCCTAAGCCTTCCAGACGACCAGGCCGCTCCAGTCGGTGGCGAGCACCACGATGCCAAAGGCGATGCGGTAATACGCAAAACCGACAAAGCTGTGCGTGGCCACAAAACGCAATAACCAGCGCACGCAAGCCCAGGCGCTGATAAAAGAAAACACAAGGCCTACAGCAAAGATCGGCGCATCAGCCATGCTGAGCAAAGCGCGCTCTTTGTACAAGCTGTATGCGCCCGCGCCTATAAGCGTGGGGATGGCCAAGAAAAACGAAAAATCAGTCGCCGCTTTGCGCGACATACCTAGCAACATACCGCCGATGATGGTGGCGCCGCTGCGGCTAGTGCCCGGCACCATGGCCAGGCATTGCACCAGGCCTACCTTCAAGGCGTCCCACATGGTCATGTCATCGACATCGCCCACACGGGCAAAGTAGCCGGTCTGCACATTTTCGGCAGCGGCCTGGCGCCGCTCGGCCCACAAAATAATCAAGCCGCCCGCGATAAAGGTGCTGGCCACAATCAGCGGCGTAAACAAATGCTCCTTAACCACCTTGCCAAACAGCAAGCCCAGCACCACGGCGGGCAAAAACGCGATCAGCACATTCATGGCAAAAGCCTGCGCCCTGCTTTGCGTAGGCAAGGCCAGCACGGTGGATTTAATCTTGTCCCAGTACACCAAAATCACTGCAAATATCGCCCCGGTCTGGATGGCGATATCAAAGACCTTAGCCTTCTCGTCGTCAAAGCCCAGCAGCGCGCCCGCCAGTATCAAATGCCCGGTCGATGAAATCGGTAAAAACTCGGTCAGCCCCTCCACGATGCCCATCACCGCCGCTTTGAGCAAAAGCACACTGTCCAATTCCATACCGCATCATTTTCAAAAAGTTCATAGGCCACAGGGGGCGGGAGCATTGTCGCACTGCCAAATTTCTGGGGCACCTCAGCTCAGACAAGCAGTTCGCGTCCGCAAAAAACGCACTTTCACTGGCGGGCGGTATTTGAGTCAGTTCCTTTGGGCCCAATGACTAGGCTTTTAAGCCCAAGCACCACGCCTAAAATCCCCCCATGACCGCGCCCCACCCCGCCCCCGAGACCAACAGCACCAAACCCAGTAACTTTCTGCGCCAGATCATCGACGCAGACCTGGCGCGGGGCACCTATGCCAGCCGCCGCTGGGCCGGCAGCCCCGGCGACGCCGCCCACCACGGCGCGGGCGTACCCGACCCGGCCCGCATCCGTACCCGCTTTCCACCCGAGCCCAATGGCTATTTGCATGTGGGCCACGCCAAAAGCATTTGCCTGAACTTCGGCCTGGCGCGCGACTACGGCGGCGTCTGCCATATGCGCTTTGACGACACCAACCCAGAAAAAGAAGACACCGAATACGTCGATTCCATCCTAGACGCGGTGCGCTGGTTGGGCTTTGGCTGGGACGCCAACGGCACTTCGCACCTTTTCCAGGCCAGCGACTACTTTGGGTTTATGTACCGCGCCGCCGAGTACCTGATCGAAGCCGGCCACGCCTACGTGGACGAGCAAAGCCCCGAAGAAATGCGCGCCAACCGGGGCGACTTTGGCAAGCCCGGCGTCAACAGCCCGTTTCGCAGTCGCACCCCTGCTGAGAACCTGGCCCGCTTTCGCGAAATGCGCGATGGCCTGCACGCCGACGGTGCCATGGTGCTGCGCGCCAAGATCGATATGGCCAGCCCCAACATCAATATGCGCGACCCGGCCATCTACCGCATCCGCCGAGCCACGCACCACAACACCGGCGACACCTGGTGCATCTACCCGATGTACACCTTCGCCCATCCGCTGGAAGACGCGCTAGAGCAAATTACCCACAGCATCTGCACCCTAGAGTTTGAAGACCAGCGCCCGTTTTACGACTGGGTGCTGCAGCGCCTGGCCGAAGGCGGCTTGCTGACCCAGCCCCTGCCCCAGCAATACGAATTTGCGCGCCTGAACCTCACCTATGTGATTACCAGCAAACGCAAACTGGCCGCGCTGGTGAACGAACACAAAGTGAGCGGCTGGGACGACCCGCGCATGCCCACCATCGTCGGCCTGCGCCGGCGCGGCTACACGCCCGAAAGCCTGCAACTCTTTGCCGAGCGCATTGGCGTAACCAAAAGCGATAGCTGGATCGACTATTCCACCCTAGAAGGCTGCCTGCGCGAAACCCTGGACGGCAGCGCGGCGCGCGCTATGGCGGTGCTCGACCCGGTGAAGCTGGTGCTGACCAACTGGGACGAAGTGATGGGCGCGGGCACCCTGGACGCGTGCAGCGCGCCGGTGCACCCGCACCACCCCGAGCGCGGCCAGCGCAATTTTGTCATAGGCCGCGAAGTCTGGATCGAGCGCAGCGACTATGAAGAGACGCCGCCGCAAGGCTTTTTCAGACTGTTCCCCGGCAACAAAGTGCGGCTGAAGTACGGCTACATCATCGAATGCACCGGCGCTACCAAAGACGCCAACGGCAAAGTAACAGAAGTACACGCCACCCTCATCCCCGACACCAAAAGCGGCACGCCGGGCTCGTCCAGCGTCAAGGTCAAGGGCGTCATCACCTGGGTCAGCGCCCACGACGGACTACCAGCCGAAGTGCGCATGTACGACCGCCTCTTCCTCGACCCGCAGCCCGACGCCGGCGGCAAAGACTACCTGGAAAGCCTGAACCCCGACAGCCTGAAAACCGTCACCGCCATCGTGGAGCCTTCGCTTGCCAAGGCCCAGCCGGATGAAAAGTTTCAGTTCGAGCGGCATGGGTACTTTGTGGCCGACCGCTTGGACCATGCGGCGGGTAAGCTGGTGTTTAATTTTGCGGTGGGGTTGAAGGATTCGTTTGGGAAGTAATGATTCGGTCGTTAAGCAATATTGGGAGCCGCAGCCATGAAAAGCATCTACTTTGAAAAGGACGACATCTTGCACATTCGGATGTCCGACAAGGCCATCGTGCGTGAGGTTTCCCAGGACTGGCACACCAACATCAGCTATGCCGAGGATGGAACGATTGTGGAGATCGTCCTGCTGGATGCCAAAAAAGAGGGGCTGATGCCCATGGAGTTGCGCCAGGCGGCTTGAAGGCTCGGCCTTGGTGCTGAGGCATCTAAGCTTTGAAACCGCCACACCATGAATCCAAACCACAGCCTCCACTTCTGGTTCACCGAACTCACCCCCAAGCAACACTTCGCCAAAGACCCCGCCCTAGACGAAACCATCCGCGCCCGCTTCGGCGCGACACTGGAGGCCGCCACCAAATGTGAGTTGTTTGCCTGGCGCGCCACGCCCGAGGGGCGCTTGGCCGAGATCTTGGTGCTGGACCAGTTCTCTCGCAATGTGCACCGCCACACGGCACGCGCTTTTGCGCAGGACGCGCTGGCCCTGGCGTTGGCGCAAGCGCTGGTGGCCAGTGGGCAGGACCGCAGCCTGCCCCTGGCGCAACGCAGCTTTGCCTACATGCCCTATATGCACAGCGAGTCCGCGCTGATCCACGCGCAGGCCGTCACGCTGTTTGCGCAGCCGGGCATGGAAGACAGCTTGCGCTTTGAGCAGCGCCACCAAGCAATCATCCAGCGCTTTGGCCGCTATCCCCACCGCAACGCGCTGCTGGGCCGCGCGTCCACGGCTGAGGAACTGGCTTTTCTTGCTGAGCCGGGGTCGTCTTTTTAGCGGAAAATCGTACGAAACATATTAACTTTACGAAATTTTCCGATTAACCTAAAATATTGAGGCCCGCATATTGGTTGCTGGCCTGTTTTGTTATGGAAATTCACCATGAACACCCTCACCTTCCCCCTCTCTGCTATCCCAGATTTGCCCCGTGACAAAACCAAAGGTCAAGACCCTTATGCCTCCGAAGCGCAGACCACGGCGCTGCTGCGCTTTGGCGCGCAATACCGGCTGCAACGCATTCAGGCTGCCGACATGATCACCACCGACGAAGCCGCTGCGCTGTCAGGCGCCACGCGCGTGACCATGAACAGTTGGATCAAGGCGGGACGCTGCATTGGCGTGTCGCACCTGCGCAGGGGCTACAAGCTGCCCCGCTGGCAATTCGAGCCCTTCATCTTTCCGGTGATTGCGCCTATCGCTGCTGCATTGGGTTCGAATGACGGCTGGCAACTGCTGGCTTTTTTGGAAAGCCCGCATCCGGCACTAGACGGCCAGTCACCCCGTACCGCGCTAGAACAAGGCACCCCCGCCCAGCGCGTAATGGATCTGGCCACGGCAGAGGGGCATTGAACGCCTCTTTTCATGCAAATCAAAAACCTACACCCGCCCATTCTTGAGTTGGCCCCAGGCCACACCTTGCATCGCGTGCAGCTGACGCGTGCTCTAAAAAATAGCGTGCGCATCAATGGCCTACTGTTGGCGCCAACCGGTCTAAAAGCGGGTCGTTTTGATCTTGTCAACGAGGCCACCGCTTACCTTGCCGATAGCGAACTCACTGCCCTCTATGAATCGGTTTTTCGGCGCGATACGCACAGCCGATCCCTTGACGATTTGGCACGCAGGTCACTGGTGCAGTTCACAACCAAAGGTCGCTTGCGCTTGGCTGATCTGCGGGCTTTGGCAGAGCCCTACCCTGTGCTGCAAGCCCAAAGAATCGCCATCACACAGGCCTTTGCACAAGAATGTCGCGAGGCCCAACTAGACGGAATTGTCTATGCCTCGGCGCAACATCCACAACATGTGTGCCTTGCGCTATTCGCATCCGGTATGGACCCGTTGAAAAAAGTGGCGTCGCTGCCACTGGTCAAACCAAGAACCAGCCAGTTGTTAAGCTGCGTAAGCGATGCCGCAAGGCGCTCTGGCGTTCCGCTGATCAACTTTTCGTAAATCGATGGACTATCCAATTGGCTTAGAGCAATTTAAGCGCGGCTAAGCCGCTTGCCGATTAGCCCAAGGCATTAGGAATCTAGCGGCACACAAACCGCTGAATTTTTCAGCTTCTGCGGCAGCGCATCCCACGGCACCCAGGCCAAGCGGCCATCGCTCAGCTTTACCGCCACGGCCAAGCCTTCGCACCAAGCGGGCTGCACCAGTTCGATCTGGTTCTCCGCCAACAAAGCCACAGGCACCGCCCCAAACCGCCCGGACGCCACCGCCACCGCATCGCTCAACTGGCCATACACCGGGACCACCTCGCGCATCGCGCCATCCGGCGCGGATTGGCAAGCCCATTGGCTAAGGGTAAGCAGGCAACTTATGGCGAGGCGACGGAGGATTGGGGACATGTGGGGGATTGTGCATAAGTGCGATACGCGGAGGCTAGGGCATTAGCCATTTTTGTCTCGGCGGTGTCGCGGCTAGAAAGCTCGCTGCGCAGCGAAAAGCGTTCACCCTCATTCGCCCCCTGCGCAAATTCGCGCGAGCGTGCGGAAAGAAAGGTGGCGCAGTTGGTGTAGCCCGCACACCTAGGTCACAATCCAAGCCATGCCGATACAAGCCTCCCCCGCCGCCCTCGCCCCCATTCACCAAGCCCTAGCCCAGTTGCGCGCCGATGCTTTGGGGGTGCAAGCCTTTTGCGCGCAGGCGCGCTCGCAAGAAGCATTGCTAGCAGCGCTGCCGCCGCGCTATGGCGAGGTGTGGCTGGGGCTGATCGACCGGCTGGAGTCCAGCGCTCTGTTTAGCGAAGAGAGTTGTTCCTTTAGCCAGTCTTCTCTACTAGACAACCTAGACGGCTGGCTGGCCAAGGCCGCCGAAAAGCTGGTCGCTTAATTTGTCGCCCCGGTGCCAGGCCGGGCGCTTTATGGGCGAAGCCGCCCGATACACTGGCGCGCTCATTTCCCCAAGGAGACTTTCCCCATGATCACGCTGTGCGGCTTTGCCGTTTCCAACTATTTCAATGTCGTCAAACAAGTTTTGCTGGAAAAGCAAATCCCCTATTCTGAAGAACGCATCTTGACGCGCAGCCAAGACGAGGCGGTGTTGGCGGCCTCGCCGCTGGGCAAGATTCCTTTTATCCGCACGCCGCAGGGCCCGCTGTGCGAGACAGCAGTGATTCTGGATTACCTGGAGGCGCAATTCCCAGCGCACCCACTGGTGCCCGCCGACGCGTTTGCCGCCGCCAAGGTGCGCGAGCTGTGCACCTTTATCAATCTGCATCTGGAGCTGGTGGCGCGCGATTTGTACCCCGCCGTATTTTTCGGCGGCAGCATTAGCGATGAACAAAAAGCGCAGACCCGCAAGCAGTTGGTGCGCAATATCGAGGCCTTCAAGCGCCTGGTGAAGTTTGCGCCCTATGTGGGCGGCGACAGCTTTACCCTGGCCGATTGCGTGGCCTTTAGCAACCTGCCGCTGGTCGGCATGGCCAGCAAAGCCGCCTATGGCGAGGACTTGCTGTTAGCCGCTGGGGTGGATTACAAGCCCTATATGAAGCTGGTGGGCGAGCGCGCCAGTTCGCAACAGGTGGTGGCCGAGCGCAAGGCCGAAATGATGCGACCCAAAGCCTAAGCTGCTCCGTCCCACAACCAGCGCCACGCCGCCCGTCGTCTTGCGCTTCGGGTCTTTTTCGTTGCGCTGTAAACCGCACGCGGCAGGGGCGCTTAAACCGCCCCGGCTGCGCGCAGCGCGGCAATGTCGCTTTCGCTGCGGCCCAGTTCGCGCAAGATAGCCTCGGTGTGCTGCCCTACGGCGGGCACCGGGTCCATGCGGTAGTCAAAAGCCGTGTTGCGCCCGGGCGGCAACAAAGCGCTGATGTCGCCCGCCGGTGTGCCCACGGTGCGCCAGCGCGCGCGGGCTTGCAATTGCGGATGCGCCCACAGGCCGGCCATGTCGTTCATGCGGGCATTGGCAATCTGCGCCGCATCCAGGCGGGTGCTGACTTGCTCCGCATTCAGGCTAGCAAAGCATTGCAAGATGATGGCCTCCAGTGCGTTGCGGTTGGCATTGCGCAGCGCGTTGCTGTCAAAGCGCGGGTCGGTGGCGAGCGCAGCGTTGTGCAAGACCTGTTCGCAAAATGCTTTCCATTCGCGCTCGTTTTGCAAGCCCAGCATGATGGTGCTGCCATCACCCACCGCAAAAGGGCCGTAGGGGTAAATGCTGGCATGCGCGGCCGCCGTGCGCGGCGGTGGCGACGCGCCTTCGGATGCGTAGTACATCGGAAAACCCATCCACTCGCCCAACGCTTCGAGCATGGACACATCGATATGCGAACCCTTGCCAGTGCGCCCGCGCAGCAGCAGCGCCGACAAAATATGGCTGTACGCGTACATGCCCGCTGCGATGTCGGCCACCGAAATACCGGCTTTGCTGGGCGCGTCCGGCGTGCCGGTGACAGACAGGAAACCGGCTTCGCTTTGGATCAACAAGTCGTAGGCTTTTTTATCGCGGTAAGGGCCGTCTGCGCCATAGCCGGAGATGTCGCACACAATCAGGCGCGGGTGCTGCGCGCTCAAGGTGTCAAAGCCCAGCCCCATGCGCGCCGCAGCGCCAGGCGCCAGGTTTTGCACCAGCACATCGGCTTGGCTTAGTAGTTCTTGCAACACCGCCAGCGCCTCGGCCTGCTTCAGGTCCAGCGTCAGGCTTTCTTTAGAGCGGTTGGTCCAGACAAAGTGCGAAGACTGGCCCTGCACGCGGCTGTCATAAGCGCGTGCAAAGTCCCCCGCGCCGGGCCGCTCCACCTTGATCACCCGCGCGCCCATATCCGCCAACTGGCGCGTACAAAACGGCGCAGCAATCGCATGCTCCAGCGACACCACGGTAATGCCATCGAGCGGGCGCATCATGCTTGGGCCTCAGTACGAACGCGGCAGGCCTAGCACGTGCTCGGCGATGTAGGCGTAAATCATGTTGGTGGAGATGGGGGCCACCTGGTAAAGCCGGGTTTCGCGGAACTTGCGCTCTATGTCGTATTCGGCGGCAAAGCCAAAACCGCCGTGGTATTGCAAACACACATTGGCCGCTTCCCAGCTGGCTTTGGCGGCCAGGTACTTGGCCATGTTCGCTTCGGCGCCGCAGGGCTGCTGTGCATCGAATAAGGCGCAAGCTTTGTAGCGCATCAGGTTGGCTGCTTCTACTTCGATATAAGCATCGGCAATGGGAAACTGCACGCCTTGGTTTTGCCCAATGGGGCGGCCAAAGACCTGGCGCTCCTTGGCGTATTGCGTGATACGGTCGATAAACCAGTAGCCGTCGCCAATGCATTCGGCGGCGATCAGGGCGCGCTCGGCGTTCAGGCCATCCAAGATATATTTAAAGCCTTGCCCTTCCTGGCCGATCAGGTTGTCCATGGGCAGCTCTAGGTTTTCAAAATACAGCTCATTGGTTTCGTGGTTCACCATATTGGCAATCGGGCGCACCGCCATCCCGGCTTTTTCAGCCAGGCGCAAGTCCACCATAAAGATAGACAAGCCTTCAGATTTTTTGCGCACCTCGCCCAGCGACGTGGTGCGCGCCAGCAGAATCATCCAGTCCGAATGCTGCACGCGCGAGATCCACACCTTTTGGCCGTTGATCAGATACCGGTCGCCTTTTTTAACGGCGGTGGTTTTGATCTTGGTGGTGTCCGTGCCGGTATCCGGCTCGGTCACGCCCATGGATTGCAAGCGCCATTGACCGCTGGCGATTTTGGGAAGGTAAAACGCTTTTTGTGCTTCAGAGCCGTGGCGCAGCAGCGTGCCCATGTTGTACATCTGGCCGTGGCAGGCGCCGCAATTGCCGCCGCTGCGGTTGATCTCTTCCATGATGACCGAGGCCTCGGTCAGGCCCAGCCCGGCGCCGCCGTATTCGGTGGGAATCAGCGCGGCCAGCCAACCCGCGCTGGTGAGTGCGGCGACAAACTCCTCCGGGTAGGCGCGGGCTGCATCGACCTTGCGGTGGTATGTATTGGGGAACTGGGCGCACAGGGCGCGCACTGCATCGCGGATGTCTTGGTAGTTGTCGCTAGACGTTTGCATGGTGTGGGGCCGGCTTGGATGCGCTGCAAAACTTCAGCTTAGCGCAACATCGCCTTGCATGGTGAGCCAGCCCTCGTGGTCCGAGGCCCAGACGCGCACACTGCGCCCATCGGGCGCGGGCTGGGCGTGCAGGCGCAGCGGGTGCTGGTCAAACGTGGGGCGCAAGGCTTTGAAGTTAAATTGGCCGATAGTGGCATCGGGCAGGTGGCGGCGCACCAAGTCCAGCAGCAGCGTGGCAATCAGCGGGCCGTGTACCACCAGACCGGGGTAGCCCTCCTCTTGTGTGACGTAGCTGCGGTCGTAGTGGATACGGTGGCTGTTAAAGGTCAGCGCGGAATAGCGGAATAAAAGCACCGCATCGGCCCGCACTTCGCGCTGCCAGGGCGCGCTTTGATCGGCAGCGATGGGCGCGGGTGCTGCCTCGCCCGGTTGCGCGGCGGCACGGTACACGATATCGTGCTCTTCGGTCACGCACAGGCCCAAGTCGTTAGCAATAGCGTGACGCACCAGCACAAACAGCAAGTCGCCGCTGCGCCCGCGTTTGTGGGTCACCGACTCGATGCTGGACACGCGGCGCAGCGCATCACCCACACGCAGCGGATTGGCCGCCTGCCAGTGCAATCGGCCCCCGGCCCACATGCGCCGGGGCAGCGGCACGGGCGGCAAAAACCCGCCCCGCAGCGCATGGCCGTCCGGCCCTAATGCGCTATGCCGGTGCTGCGGCAAAAAATACAGCCAATGCCACAAGGCGGGTATGAAGTCGCCCGCCACAGGCGCAGGGTCGTCCCGGTCCAAAGTGGCCGACAGCGCGCGCACGGGCGCGGCAGTGGCCTGGTCCAGCAAAGTCTCGGTGCTGCCGGTCCAGCTTTGCAAATGGGCCAGGGTGGCGGTGTCTAGGGTGTCGGTCGAAAGCGTCATAGGTTTTAGTTCTGAATAGATTATCTGCCGACCTATCAAAGCGCTCCATGGCCGACCACACGATAAGGCAAAATGCCCCGCAGCGAAATCCGTCCCTTGGGGCGGAGCATATTTATAAAGAGAGACTGCTATGAATCCTTTTGTATTGGTTATCCCGGTTGCCTTGCTCATGATAGGTATCGAGTTATGGGTGGCCCACCGGCGCGGCCTGCAGGTCTATCGCCTCAAAGACTCCATTACATCGCTCAATATTGGCACGATCAGCCAATTCGTGATCACCCTGGGCGCAGGTATCAGCGTGTATATGTATTCCGTTATTTTGGATAAATTCGGCGCTTTCGAATGGGATACTAGCAATCCGCTGACCTGGATACTGGCGCTGGTGCTGTACGACTTTTTCTATTATTGGGTGCACCGTAGCGGACACGAAGTCAATATATTCTGGGCGGCGCATGTAGTGCACCACAGCAGCGAAGAATTTAATTTGTCCACCGCCTTGCGCCAGTCGGCCACCGGCTTTTATTTCAAATGGGTTTTTTACGTGCCGCTGGCCTTGCTGGGTTTTCCGCTCAAGGTATTCCTGACGGTGGGCTTTATTGATTTGGTGTATCAAATTTGGGTGCATACCCGCTTGGTGGGGCGCTTGGGTTTTCTGGAATGGTTTATGGTGACCCCATCGAACCACCGCGTGCACCACGGGCAAAACGACTATTGCCTGGATAAAAACTACGGCGGCATCTTTAGCGTGTGGGACCGCATGTTTGGCACTTATGCCGACGAGCGCGAGGACGAGCCCGTGGTCTATGGCGTGCGCAAGCCACTCCAAAGCTGGAATCCGATCTGGGGCAATGTGCAGCACTACACCCTGATGTGGCAGCAAATCCGCAGCACCTCCGGCTGGCGCAATAAACTCATGTGCGTGTTTGCCGGGCCGTCCTGGCTGCCGCCGGGTGCTGCTCCGGCTCCCGAATTTGTGCCCGAAAAATTCGAACGCTTTGACACCCCTGCACCGAGTTGGATGCACGCTCTGGGCGTATTCGCCTGCGGTCTGGGCATGTCCGTGCTGGTGCACTTCTTGCTGATCTCAAAAAATCTGGCGCCTGGTAAAGCGCTCAGCTATTCGGCCGCGGCTTTACTGGCCTACCTGGTCATCGGCTGGTTGTGGCAGCGGCCACGCGTGATGGAAGCCGCGCATGCCTAGCCTGGCCTACACCGATGGCCTGCTGGCGCTGGTATGTCTGTGGCTGCTGACCCGCGCCAGCCTGCCTCTGGGCGTACGCATTGCGGCGGGCACACTGGGCGCTGCGGCGGTGCTGGGGGTGCTGCGTTTTTCTGGTCTGTACCCGATACCGCAATGGCACCAATTTGTTTCCATGCTGGGCGCGTGTGCTGCCTTTCCGCTGCTGGCCGTGGCCGTCTTGTGGCCCGATGCGGCGGTGGCGCGGCAACTCAAGTTTGCCTCCATCTTTTTTATTGGCATGGCGGTGCTGGGCATGCTGGCCGTGGGCGTAGCGCAAAAGCGGGTGGTGGTGGACGCGCTGACGGTTATCTCGGTAGTGGCGATGGTGATCAGCCTGGCGCGCGGCGGGCGTTGGCCCACGGCGATAAGCACGGCGCTGATGCTGGCCGGTCTGCTGCTGTTTGCAGCCAAGGCTACGGTCGTACCCGCCTTGGTGCCTGGCGACTTGCTGCATATCGGTGTGGCCATTGGCTTGTTGGGCTTGGGTGTCAGCGGACTTTGGTCGGCCACGCCCAATATAGAAGCGCAAGAAGCGCAAGAGGCGCAGGCGCACAGCGCCTGAGAGCGCCTTAGCGGCGCTGCGCTATCGCCAAGGGTAGCGAACCTTCGGTGACCACAGGGCATGCGATGACGCCAACAAGCGCGTTATGCTGCCGCGCTGCGCCAGCACCGGGCCGCCTGGGCCCTGCGCCCCCCACCATTTTCGAAAGTAGTACATGCTGCAAGTTCACGCCAACGGACTGGAGTTTCATTGTCTGACGCAGGGCAGCGGCCCCAAGGTGTTGCTGCTGCACGGTTTCCCGGACACGGCACATACTTGGCAGTACCAAATGGATGCGCTGGCGCAAGCGGGCTTTTGTGCGATTGCGCCTTATTTGCGCGGCTACCACCCGACCACCGTTCCCACACAAGGCTATTACGACAAAGCCACGCTGGTGCAAGACCTGGCCTGCCTGATTGAGGTCCTGGGCGACGGCCAGCCAATGTATTTTGTGGGTCAGGACTGGGGCGCCATCATTGGCTACGCCTTGTGCGCCGCGCGCCCGGATTTGCTGCGCAAGGCGGTGCTCATGGCGGTGCCGCATCCGGCCATCGTGGCAGCGCATTTACTGGACCCCAAGCATGTGCAGCGCTCGTTTCATTGGTGGTTTTTTCAGCAGGCCGACTTTCCTGAAAAAGCGCTCCTGGCCGACGACATGGCCTTTATCGACTACCTGTGGCGCGAGTGGTGCGCGCCGGGCTACGCTGACCGGGAGCACATCCAGAGCGTGAAAGATTGTTTGCGTCAGAACGGTGTCTTGCAAGCCACGCTGGGCTATTACCGCGCCATGTTTGACCCGGCGCGGGGCGATCCGGCACTGGGTGCACTGCGCACCCTCATGGCCCGCCCAATTACCGTACCCACGTTAGCCTTATGCGGCGCGCAAGACCTGCGCGCCGAGCTGATGCGCCAACAAGATGCGTATTTCACCGGTGGCTACCGCTACCAAGAAGTGCCCGGCGCCGGCCACTTTTTGCACCGCGAGCAGCCCGCAGCCGTCAACCAGTTATTGCTGGATTGGCTGCGCTAAGTGCTAAGCCGCTTTTGCCAGCGGAGCGGCAAAATGGTTTTCCATTTCGCGGCGTAGTTGGTAGGCGCGGGTGCTGGTGTCGATGGCGACATCGTCCCAGCACAAAGACTGGCCCTGGCGGACCGGGCGCAGTAGTTTGATGTTGTGCGCCAAGCCTAGCGGCAAGCCGCCGAGTTTGCGCGACGTTTCTGCTGGTAGCAATTTTCCCCAGACGGTGTAACCGCCCTCGCCGTCCAGCATTTCGCCGGGCTGCAGATCGCGTTTGGCAGTGGCCACCACATCGGCATTCCAGCCGGTGGCCACACCCGTGGGCTCACCGCGCAACGCCACGCTGGCGACCGACATACCCACTTCCAAGCCGATCAGGTGCCAGCGCTTGTACAGCGTGAAGTAGCGGCCACTGGGGTCGGTGTGTGCGTTGTACTCTTCAAAGCAGTTTTTGATGTAATCGGTCTCGGCCTCGACGGTCACCCACACGCCCATGCGAATGTCGTAGGGGATCTTGCGGCCATTGGCTTCCAAGGACGAAATCACCTCGACCATGCCTTTGCGCTCGAGCACACCGCCTTCTTGAATCGGTCGCGTCACGAAGGGGATGTCCTCCACACTGGCCGGTGGATAGAGCAAGCCATTGGACGGCACACCCAGCCCCGTCGCGTTAGACACTGCGCTGCTTTCAATAGAAGGCTTGGAGCCGTCCAAAAAGCTATTGAACATTTTGGGATTGAGCCCGCCGCGCAAGGCTTGCTCGGGCGTGAGACCGTAGTTGCCCCACACGGTGTCGGGCGTGGACTGGTTGAAATGCGGCAGCCATTTGTGGCCGCGCCCCGCTGCCACTACCGGAAAGCCGCAAGTGCGCGCCCAATCTACCAAGTCGCAAATCAAAGCCGGTTGGTCGCCAAAGGCCAGTGAATACACCACCCCCGCCTGTGCGGCTTTATGTGCCAACAGCGGTCCGCAAAAGGCATCGGCCTCGACCGTCACGTTGACCACATGCTTGCCATGCGCAAAGGCTTCGAGGCAATGGTCCACCGCTGCAATCGGATGACCGGTGCATTCAACGATCACGTCAATGGCGGGGTGCGATACCAGTGCGCGCCAGTCTTCACCGATGTGGGTGGTGCCCGCCTTGATGGCCGCATCCAAAGACGCGGCCTGCATGCGCTGGGCTTCCCAGCCGACACGACTGAGGTTGGCGCGCGCGCCATCGGGCGACAAGTCGGCAATGCCGACCAAATGTACGCCGGGTGTGCGCGGAATTTGCGCCAAATACATAGAGCCAAATTTGCCCGCGCCGATGAGGCCGACGCGGATGGGGCGGCCCTCGGCCTGGCGTTGCTGGAGTTTGGCAAACAAGCTCATGCGGCAGCTTTCTGCTCATCAAAAGGCACAGTAGAAGTTTGCAGTGCGCTGCCAGGCATGCCGTCTTTCCACGGCAGATCGACGGGGTAGTCTGTGAGCAGGCAGTCGTCTGGCAGGCATTCGATGGGAGTGAAGTCGCGGTGGGCGATGTACTCGGGGCGCTTGTGGCGGCGGATGTGGTTGCTCACTGCGCACAAACTCAGATATACCGCCACGCGGTTCCAGGGCGAGAGATTGCTGGTGGACGCATGGACCAGGCAGCTATGGAAAAGAATCATGGAGCCGGCCGGGCCTTTGGGGCTGACGATGCCGCCGTTTTTGCCGCCCGCGCGTTCTACCAAGGAGGTAATGAGTTCGTTATCCACCGTCCACAGCGGGTAGCTGGTGGTGGACAAGTCGTGCTTGGCGGCGACCACGCCGCGCTTGTGGCTGCCGGGGATGAACATCAAGGGGCCGTTGTGCTCGTTCACATCGTCCAGAAAAATCGCGACGTTCATGGCGCGCTCGGTAGGCATCATGTCGTCGTTGAGCCAGGTGCCGTAGTCCTGATGCCATTGCCAGACATCGCCCTCAAAAGCCATCTTGCCGTTGATCTTGAACTGGTGCATGTACAGCTTTTCGCCCAGCAGCATTTCCACCGGCTCGATCATGCGCGGATGGCGGCCCAGCTTGCCGAAAGGCTTGCTCACCATATGGGCCGCGAAGTTGGTGCGCACGGCATCGCGGCCTTTTTCGCGCACATTGAAAGCATCCCGTTTGGCATAGAGCGCGGGCACCGCGTCCAGCAGGGACTGGGTTTCTTCGGGCGAAAACTGGCCGGGGAAAAAGAGATAACCATCACGGTCAAACTGGGCTAGTTGCTCGGGCGTCAATTTCATGGTGTGCTCGCTTTTTGAATACGGGGCCAGATGGGCCAGCGCCCGGTGTAGTTTAAATTTTGACTTCACTATAGCGCGCTTGGCCGGTAAGGCCTCGCTGCAAGCCGGTTCGCGGGCCCCAAGCTTTGAGGCCGGGTACTTGGATCGTCTAGGCGATTGGGGCGCTGGCAGTCCAGCCGGACTGCGCCGCCAGGCGTCCGCCAGCGCTGCCTTGGCTCAGGCACGCCGACGGCCTTAATCCGACGCTTCGTCCTGCTCATCCACCCGCGCCGGGCGCGGGATCTTTTTCAGTCGGATCAGCCGCGCTTGTTCGATAGCGTCTTTTTTGACCTGGCGTTCGGCGTCGAGCTTTTCACCTGCGGCTAACCATTGGGCAAACTCCGCTGGCGTTTCCAAAGTAATGCGGCCCAAAGCGCCGCTGCGAAAGTCGTGGATAGCGATCTCGGCCGCTTTTTGCAAATTCACCCGGCCACCCGATTGCAAAGCGCCGCGCCTGCGGCCCACGCCGTCCAGCACTTGTTCGTCGGTCTGCGCCTCAACATCGGCCAAGCCGTAGCGCGCCGCCAGCGCTTGCGCGTAGTGCTGACGCAGGTAGTCCAGCAGTTCGAGCGCCACTTCTTCGTCATCAAACGCATTGCGCCCGATAGCGCCGCTAGCGGCCAGGTTGTAGCCGCTTTTGGCCACAATGATGCGCGGCCACAAGACGCCGGGCGTGTCATACAGGTAAAAGTCATCGGCGATAGTGATGCGCTGCTCGGCTTTGGTAACCCCGGCCTCGTCGCCGGTTTTGGCAGCGCGCTTGCCTTTGAGCGTGTTGATCAGCGTGGACTTACCCACATTAGGAATGCCGCAAATCAGCACGCGCATGGGTTTGGCCATACCTCCGCGCAAGGGCGCGAGTTGGTGGCAGGCATCGACCAAGGCACGCGCCGGTGTGGTCATGCCCGCGTCCAGCGGCAGCGCGCGCACGCCGGGCAGGGCGTTGTAATGGGCCAGCCAGTCGGCGGTGCGCGCCGGGTCGGCCAAGTCTTGTTTATTGAGCACCTTAAGTGCCGGTTTGCCGCGTGTGAGCTCGGCCAGCATGGGGTTGGCGCTGGAGCCGGGCAGGCGCGCGTCCAGCAGCTCGATCACCACGTCAATCTCCCGAATGCGCTCGCCAATGGCTTTGCGCGTCAGGTGCATATGCCCGGGAAACCACTGTATCGCCATGTTCTTTTTCTCTGTGCCTAGGGGAATGCGCGATTGTCCGGTACTTTGCCGATTACGACTGGCGGCCTTGCAGTCGATTTGGAGATGGAGACATGGATTGCCACGGCCTGCGGCCTCGCATTGACCCCCTTCGTGTCAAATCGACGGGCACCAGTGACGCCACATCCGTCATCGCGAGGAGCGAAGCGACGCGGCGATCCATGCAGGCAGGCAGTCACGCATCGCCTCGTTAAACCCATCCGCAATCCGTAATCTACGATGCCTTCGGACGCCCCAAACGCTCAGCCGACAGGTACTGCTGCAAATAGCGGTCAAAGGGCAGTGTGTCTGCCGCTTCGATTTCACGTTGGCGCTCTAAAGAGGCTTGCGCCAGTTGCTGGAAGTGCGCCAGCTCGTGCGCCGCCAAGGGCTGCGCCAGTTCCTGCGCTTTGGTTTGCTCAGACAGGCTGCGCACAAAAGCAGAAAACGATCCGCCATGGTCCTCGCGCATGGCCTGCAGCACTCGGGCCGAAGGCAGACTGTCCGGGTGCGTCAAACCATGCTGCGCCAGCTCGACCGCTTGCGCGTATTCGCTACCACCGTGGGCCCGGTCCAGCGCCTGGGCCAAGGGGCGCAACTGGGCCACGATATCCAGTCCCCAATCGGCCAAGCCGACCATTTCTTCGCCACGCTGCAATTGCAGGCCGGGCTCACGCCCCCGCTCGGCTACCGATTGTTGGTTGCGCGCCATGGCGGCGATTTCCGCAGGTGTGTCGTTCGGGCTGGCTTGGCTAAGACAGTGCAGCAAAAACACATCCAAAAAACGCAGGGTAGAAGCGCGAATGCCTACAGGCTCGAAGGGGTCCAGGTCCATCAGACGCACTTCCACGTATTCCACGCCGCGCTCGCGCAGCGCGTGCAAGGGACGCTCGCCCTGGAAGATGACGCGCTTGGGCCGGATGGTGCCGTAAAACTCGTTTTCAATTTGCAGCAAACTGGTGGCCAATTGCTTGAAGCTGCCATCGGCATTGCGCACGCCAGTTTCCACATAGGGCGCATAAGGTTCTGTCAGCGCCTGGTGCAGTGAAGCGGCATAACCTTCCAGGCTGTTGTAACTGACGGCCAGCGCGCTTTGCGCATCGCTTTGGTAACCGAGCCTACCCATACGCAGCGAGGTGGCATACGGCAGACCCATGGTGCCGGGCTGCAATTCTTGCAAAGCATGGCTGCGGCCCTGCACAAAGGTGGAACACACCGCAGGCGATGCGCCAAACAAATACAAGAGCAAAAACGCATGGCGGCGGAAATTGCGGATCAGCGCGAAATAGTCCTGGCTGGATACCTCGGGCAAAGACCAGTTGTAGTGGATGCCCGAGATGGTTTGCATGCGCCGCCCATAGCGGTAGCCCAGCCCGCTGCGATAGACGGTTTTGGCCTGGCCCACATTGGAGCTGCCGTACTGGCCCAGCGGTATCGCGTCATCGGCAGGCAAGCCGCAGGGCATGCTAGAGACCCAGAGCATTTCTTGGCCCATGGATGCTAGCGCGTAGTTCTGCACGCGTCGCAATTCATCCAGACAGTCTTCGATGCCTGCATGCACGCCGGTGATGAGCTCGATTTGGGATTCACTGAAATCGGTGGTGATATGCGGATGCGTCAGGGCCGAGCCCAGCGCTTTCGGGTGTGGCGTGGCCGCCAGTGCGCCGCTGACGAGCGAGCGCAGGCTTTCTTTTTCGATACCCCGACGAATACCTTGCAGTTGCTGCGCCGGAAAGCCTTCAAGGGCCCAATTGCTTTCACTCATGCCAGTTGGCCCTTCTGTTCTCTATTCACTGCGTCATCACCAGGCGCATTGCGATCTGGCGACCCATAAGTCACTGCTTCACGGGGCTCTACGTTTCGGTGGCCCTGCGCCCCCCCAACGGCCTGCCAAGGTAGCACAGTCAGGTTTAGCTGGGGTGACCGGCCCTGATTGCAAGAGCGCGCAGCAAGGGAATTGACCTACAGGCGCACAAGCGCCCGCTTTTGGCGCTAAGGCGCGGCGTTCAGACCAGGTAAAGCCCGGCCCATGGTTCCGTAAAGCCCCGAGCTTGTGCTCAGCGCAGGTGCTTGCCGGCGCGGCCTATTTCGTGTGCGCCTTGGGATGCGCCACTGGCCGGAATTTGGAATTTGGTGGTCGCCACCACCTCAGGCATTTGCGCTTGCAAGCGCTCATCAGCGCCCTCGCCCAAACCGATCCAGCTGCCCTCGCTCAGGGTGATGTGCGCGGCCTCTACGCTACCGGCACCGGCACACAAAATGGTGCGGGTGGGTGCGTCTTGTGCCACCAGCACCAGCATGGCCGGCACCACGGCCTCGGGCTGCAAGGCGGCCAGCACTGGCTCGGGCATCAGCCCAGCGGTCATGCGCGTGGCGGCGGTGGGGGCCAGGCAATTGACGTGAATATTGTTTTTTGCGCCTTCAATGGACAGTGTCTGCATCAGCCCCACCAGCGCCATCTTCGCCGCGCCGTAGTTGCTCTGGCCGAAATTGCCGTACAAGCCGCTGCTGGAAGTTGTCATCAAAATACGACCATATTTTTGCGCGTTCATGTGCGGCCAGACGGCTTTACTGCAATGCACCGCGCCCATCAGGTGCACTTCCATCACAAGACGGAAGTCGTCTATTTCCATCTTAGAAAAACTTTTGTCGCGCAAGATGCCTGCGTTGTTCACCAAGATGTCGATGCGGCCCCAGGCGTCCATGGTTTCTTGCACCATGGCTTGCACCGCAGCGAAATCCGTTACCGAAGCGCTATTGGCCATGGCCGTGCCGCCGGCAGCGCGGATTTCAGCGACCACTGCCTCGGCGGCGCTGGCCGAACTGCCCGAGCCATCGACCGCGCCACCCAAATCATTTACCACCACTTTGGCACCGCGCGCCGCCAGGGCCAGGGCGTGCAAGCGGCCCAAACCACCGCCCGCGCCAGTCACAATCGCTACACGGTCTTTGAAATCTATCGGCATAAGATGTCCTGCATGAAAAAGGCGCTGCGCACCCTGCGCAGCCATACCGCCAACTCTACTGCAAGCCCTTGGGCCGCACAGCCAACGCACGCAACTAAAGCGACACCATGGAACTGAACTCCGAAATCCCCTCCGCTGCGCCCCGAGATGCCGCCACTGTCGTGATATTGCGCGACGGTGCCCACGGCCCCGAGGTGTTTTTGGTCAAGCGCCACGGCTTGTCAGATGTGCTGGGTGGTGCCTATGTGTTTCCCGGCGGCAAGATGGACGCAGCCGACATTGCGCCGGGCCACCATGCCTACCTGGACCAAAGCCCGCAGCAACTGCACGCGGCTTTGGGCGAGCCCGACACCGCACCGGCCACCGCCTGCGGCCTGTATATCGCGGCCTTGCGCGAAACGTATGAGGAAGCAGGCGTGCTATTTGCGCAAAACGCGGCAAGCGGGCAGCAGCAAGCCGCGCCAAAGCTGGCTGGTGCAAGCAAAGGCAGTGACTTTCACCAACGACTAGAAAGCGGCAGCTTGCGCTTGCAAACTTTGGCGGTACACCCCTGGTCGCGCTGGATTACGCCGCGCATGCCCTCGGTAACGAATAAACGCTTTGACACCCGATTTTTTATCGCGGTCATGCCCGCTGGACAACACGCGGCACACGATGACTTTGAAGCCACGCAAAGCGCCTGGCTGCGTCCGCGTGTGGCGCTAGAGCAGTATTGGGAGCGCGAGATGGAGCTAGCGCCACCGCAAATCATGAGCCTGGCGCACTTATCGCGCTACCAAAGTGCAGCCCAGGCCCTAGAAGCCGCCCGCGCCAGCACGCCGCCGGTGATCATGCCCGAGGCCTACCACGAGAACGACGAGCGCCTCATCTGCTACCCCGGCCACGCGCGCCACCCGGTGTCCCAGCGCGCGCTGCCCGGCCCGCTGCAATTGTTCTGGCGCAACAAGCGCTTTGAGCCCGAGGGTGGTTTTGAAGCGCTCTTTAATTAAAGCTTTGTGGCCACAAAGCAAAAACGCTGGCGGAGCGCCAAGAACCTTGGACTCGCACCAGCGCCAAAAGCGAAGGCTTAGCTTTTTAGCCCCCCTGCGTCTGCCGTGACAGGGGGGACGCCATTACTTACTCAAATCAAAGCGATCAGCGTTCATCACCTTCACCCAAGCAGCCACAAAGTCTTTAACAAACTTTTGCTGGTTGTCATCCTGGGCGTACAACTCGGACAGTGCACGCAATTGAGAATTTGAACCAAAGGCCAAATCTACCCGAGTGGCCGTCCACTTGGCTGCGCCCGTCGCGCGATCACGTCCTTCATACGCGTTATCACCAGCAGGCTTCCATTGGATGCCCATATCGACCAAATTGACAAAAAAGTCATTGGTCAACTGGCCTTGGCGCGTGGTCAGTACGCCATGGGGATTGCCATGGGCATTGGCTCCTAGCACGCGCAAGCCACCCACCAAAACCGTCATCTCAGGCGCGGACAAACCGAGCAACTGCGCCTTGTCGATCAACATTTCTTCAGGAGAGACGCTGTAGGCCGCTTTGCGATAGTTGCGAAAACCATCCGCTTGCGGCTCGAGGACGGCAAATGACTCTGCATCCGTATGGGCTTGAGAAGCATCCATGCGGCCAGCTGCAAACGGCACCTCAATCGCAAAACCTGCCGCTTTGGCTGCTGCTTCCACGCCGGCGTTGCCCGCCAACACGATCAAGTCGGCGATCGACACCTGCTTGCCACCATCGGCCCGGGCATTGAACTGCGCTTGCACTGCGCCCAAGGCGGCAAGCACTTTGGACAGTTGCGCGGGCTGGTTGACGTCCCAGTCCTTTTGCGGCGCTAGGCGGATACGCGCGCCGTTGGCGCCACCGCGGCGGTCGCTGCCACGGTAAGTGCTTGCCGACGCCCATGCGGTCGAGACCAACTCGCTTATCGACAGGCCACTGGCGATGATCTGCGCTTTGAGTGCGGAGACATCAGCAGCATTGACCAAGGAATGGTTCACGGCTGGAATGGGGTCTTGCCAGATCAAGTCCTCGGCAGGTACTTCAGGTCCGAGGTACAGGCACTTGGGGCCCATATCGCGGTGGGTCAACTTGAACCAGGCGCGTGCGTAAGCATCAGCAAATTCTTCTGGATTGGCCAAGAAATGGCGGGAAATCTTTTCATACGCCGGGTCCATACGCAGCGAAAGATCTGCCGTGGTCATGTGCGGCGGGTGCATTTTGCTGGGATCGTGTGCGTCAGGAATCATGTCCTCAGGGGCCACGTTCTTGGCGCGCCATTGAATGGCACCCGCAGGGCTGTTCACTTGCTCATACTCGTACTTAAACAAGACTTTGAAATAACCCATATCCCACTGCGTCGGATTGGGCTTCCAGGCTCCGTCGAAGCCACTGGTCGTGGTATCGCCGCCTTTGCCGCTACCGTGCTTATTGATCCAGCCAAATCCCATGGCTTCCATGGGCGCTGCTTCCGGTTCGGGCCCGACCAAAGCGGGATCGCCCGCGCCATGCATCTTGCCAAATGTGTGGCCGCCAGCGACCAGTGCTACGGTCTCATAGTCGTTCATTGCCATACGGGCAAAGGTTTCACGTACGTCGCGACCCGATGCAACAGGATCGGGCTTGCCGTCAGGACCTTGGGGGTTGACATAGATCAAGCCCATCTGCACCGCTGCAAGCGGACTCTCGAGTTCGCGATCACCGCTGTAACGGCTGTTGGGCTTGTCGCTGGTGGCCAGCCATTCCTTCTCCATACCCCAGTAAACATCTTCCTCAGGCGCCCAAATGTCAGCGCGACCACCGCCAAAGCCAAAGGTCTTAAACCCCATGGATTCCATGGCCACATTGCCGCCGAGCACAAACAAGTCAGCCCAGGAAATGGCGTTGCCATACTTCTTCTTAATCGGCCACAAGAGGCGGCGGGCCTTGTCCAGATTGCCGTTGTCAGGCCAGCTGTTTAGCGGTGCGAAGCGGTGGTTGCCGGTATTGGCGCCGCCACGTCCATCGGCGGTGCGGTAGGTGCCTGCCGCATGCCAAGACATGCGGATCATCAGGCCACCATAATGACCCCAGTCTGCTGGCCACCAGTCTTGCGAATCGGTCATCAGCGCGACCATGTCTTTCTTGAGGGCTGCGAAATCCAATTTCTTGAAAGCTTCGGCATAGCTATAGCCTGCATCCATAGGATTGGAAACGGCTTGATGCTGGTGCAATATCGCTAGGTTTAACTGGTTAGGCCACCAGTGCGCGTTGGACTGGGCGCCTTGCTGCGCGCGGGCGCCGCCGGCACTGTGGAATGGGCATGTGCCCGCTTCTGCGGTTTGACTCATGGATGATCTCCTTGATCGGTTACTAAAACAACTAAAAAACTATTCGGGTGCAAGCACCACATCTAGGCGGGGCCTTAAAAATGGAGGACAGGAAAAAACACTGCAAGCAGTGCCCGAACCCTTCAGGACTTTCGCCTCGCCCATTCTGTGCTCAGCTATCGACTTTTCTAATTGATTGTCTTTATCTATCAAATAGCCAAGTTCAATTCCGCGCTTGCATCTTACTTGCGCCCCGTGATGCCTGCCTTAGAAAAGCCTAATTCGGCAGGCGCGACCAAGATTACCCGGCGAACATGACACTTGCTTCTCGCACCGCCGTCAGTCTGCCGGGTGGACTGCAGGTCTAGTGTGACCGCCAAAAAACCCCACAAACACGGGTTCTGCGGGGCTTTTTGGAGACCGGCTCGGGTAATGCCCGCACCCTCAATCGTCGACAAAAGCCTCTTCGCGTTTGGCCTTGATAGACGGCAGGAACACAATGCTCAGCAGAATGACCGCTCCGAGCAAAAGACTGGCCGACAGCGGACGGGTCACAAACACAGTCCAGTCGCCACGCGAGAGCAGCAGTGCGCGGCGTAAATACTCTTCCATCATCGGGCCCAAAATAAAGCCCAAGAGCAAGGGCGCAGGTTCAGTACCCAGCTTGATAAAGATGTAGCCGATGCAGCCGAAGATAGCCACCATCCAAATATCGAAGGTGGTGTTATTGGTGGAATACACGCCAATGGCGCAGAACAACACAATCGACGGAAACAACCAGCGGTAAGGCACGGTGAGCAATTTGATCCAGATGCCGATCAGCGGCAGGTTCAAAATCACCAGCATCAGGTTGCCGATCCACATGGAAGCGATCAGGCCCCAGAACAACTCAGGGTTGCTGGTCATCACCTGCGGGCCAGGTTGGATGTTGTGGATGGTCATCGCGCCGACCATCAAAGCCATGACGGCGTTAGGCGGGATGCCCAGGGTTAGCAAGGGGATGAACGAAGTTTGCGCGCCTGCATTGTTGGCCGCTTCCGGGGCGGCCACGCCACGGATATTGCCTTTGCCGAAAGGCACTTCGCCAGGGCGCAGCGCAGTTTTCTTTTCTAGGGTATAGGCCGCAAACGCCGCCATCACCGCGCCGCCGCCGGGCAAGATACCTAATAGCGAGCCCAGGGCGGTGCCGCGCAAAACGGCCGGAATCATGTTGCGGAAATCTTCTTTGGTCGGCAAAAGGCCGGACACCGAGGCGGTGAACACCTCGCGGTCGTCTTCGTGTTTGGACAGGTTGCTGATGATCTCGCCGTAACCAAATACGCCCATGGCAATCACGATAAAGCCAATGCCATCGGTGAGTTCGGGCACATCCAGGCTAAAGCGCGCTACGCCCGAGTTGACGTCGGTGCCGACCATGCCAAGCAGCAGGCCCAGCACAATCATGGCAACCGCTTTTATCAGCGAGCCCGAAGCCAAGACCACTGCGCCGATCAGGCCCAAAATCATCAGTGAGAAATATTCGGCAGGGCCGAATTTGAAGGCCAGCTCGGTGAGCGGCGCAGCGAAGGCGGCCAGAATCAAGGTGCCGACGCAACCGGCGAAAAACGAGCCCAAGCCCGCAGCGGCCAACGCCGGACCAGCGCGGCCATTGCGCGCCATCTGGTAGCCGTCGATGACCGTCACCACCGACGAGGACTCACCCGGCAGGTTGACCAAAATGGCGGTGGTGGAGCCGCCGTACTGGGCGCCGTAGTAAATGCCGGCCAGCATGATCAGCGCCGCCACCGGGGGCAGCGCATAGGTGGCGGGGAGCAACATGGCAATCGTGGCCAGCGGGCCGATGCCGGGTAAAACGCCGATCAGGGTGCCCAAGAGACAGCCGGTAAAGGCATATGCCAGGTTTTGCAGCGTGAAAGCGACCCCAAAACCCAGGGCGAGGTTGTTGTACAAATCCATGGCAGTTCCTTAACGGGTCAAAAAGGTCGGCCAGACCGGGAACTGCAACTTCAGCA
>Ga0192647_100087_pt1 | contig 55833 bp, 50 predicted proteins | sample LauGreFa1BDMLBSN_2_FD_133046 | JGI IMG/M metagenome (GOLD analysis project Ga0192647, IMG submission 133046) | Freshwater lake microbial communities from Lake Michigan, USA - Fa13.BD.MLB.SN - reassembly | ecosystem: Environmental > Aquatic > Freshwater > Lake | place: Lake Michigan, USA... | reverse complement strand
TAGAAAAATGATTTGCCAAAATCGATATGGCAGCAGTACCGATAAGGAGCTGTAGTGTAGTAGTCATTTATTGGTGATGATACTTTTCGTTTTTTAGAATCGTTCCCGCTCGGTATAATTGCTCTGCAAGGATAAGTCGAACTAATTGATGTGGAAATACAAGTTTTGATAAACTCCATGTATACTGCGCTCTTTGCTGCACGGTGGCATCAACACCAAATGCTCCCCCTATCAGGAATATCATTTTCTTTAAACCCGTGTTTGCTTTTTTTTGGAGAAAATCTGCTAAATCTATTGAACTTAGTTCTTTTCCTCGTTCATCTAGTAATACTAAATAATCGTCAGGTTGTAGCCATGCTAATAGAACTGCTGCTTCCTTTTTTCTAAGGTCCATCTCACTAAGCATTCCAGTAGATTTTGGGGTGGGAATCAATATCCATTCTGTTTTGAAATAATGGTTCAGCCGCTTAGTAAATTCATCAATGCCAGACTTAACAAAAGCCTCATGGGCTTTACCAATGGACCACAATTCAATTCGCATACTTAAAAATATTAAATATACCCTAACTTTCCAGTATGTATAAGCCATTTTACTCGATCTGTCTTTTTGCAGCGCTCAGTTTATCAGTATTGAGTTATGCGCAGCAACGTCCAATTGGAGTATTTGATTCAGGGACTGGAGGCTTAACCGTGCTAGAAGCAATGCTTGCCTTAGATGTTTTCAATAATAAAACTGGAGAGCAAAAGCCTGATGGAATTCCAGATTTTTCTGGAGAGTACTTCCATTATCTGGCTGACCAAGCCAATATGCCTTATGGGAATTATGCAGCAGCGGGTAAAACTGCTTTTCTGAAAGAGCAGATACTGCGCTGCATGAAGTTCTTGTCCGTAGATACTACCTATTCGATAAAAAAAGAAACTACTTACGTCCTTCAACCCAAACTAACAGCAAAAATGATTGTAGTGGCATGTAATACAGCTACAGCTTATGCATTACCTGATATAAAAAAATCAGTCGATAGCAATATACCTGTGGTGGGAATGATTGATGCGGGTTGTAAAGCGGCACTAAACTACCAACAAATGGAGCGAGGTACCGTGGGAGTCTTTGCAACAGTGGGTACGGTAGCATCAGAAGGATATCCAAAAACACTTCAGTTAATGGCCTCGGCTGTTGGTTTAAAGAATTTATCTATTGTAAGCCAAGGTGGATATGGTTTGGCGGAGAGTATTGATCGGGATTGGAGTTTTTTAGCAGATCAAGTGAGTAAAATTCGACCAGAATATAAGGGCCCCTCGTTAACCCACACGCAATATCGTATCGATACAGCTCTTGCCGCGGTATATGGGTTTTTAAAAACAGGTAATAGTTTATTATGTGAGTATGACGATAAGGGAAATTGTACCGAAATGCAATTGAATGATCCTGTTAATTATGTGCGGTATCATTTAGTCAGCTTATTGGAAAAAATGAAGCGAGAGCAATACAAGGAGCCATTAAATACGCTTATACTCGGTTGTACACACTATCCTTATATGCGTGACACTATTGCGCAGGTTCTTCAAGAGCTCTATGACTATAAGGAGGGGAGTGGCTACCGATATCGTAAGGTATTGTCGAAGAAGGTATGCTTGATTGACCCAGCTGTTGAAACAGCTAAGGAAGCCTATTTATCCTTACGGCAGCTGAATTCGGTAGCTGCTAAAGAAAATCCTCTTCATAGCAGATCAAGACAGGATGCTTTTTTTATTGCAGTTCCTAATTTGGATTTGCCTGACCTTAAACTTCAATCAGACGGGTGGTTTACTTATGAATATAAGTATGGTCGCAATGAAGGGGCGGATAAAAAATATGTTCAATTTGTTCCTTTCGACATCAAGAACATTTCCCCGGAAACCTATGAACGGTTCAGGAGAGCATTACCTTTATCCTATGGAACGATTATGCAGGTAGGTGTAGGCTCTCAAATTCGCTGAGAAAAATGCAATTCCTCAGATTTTTTGTTGAAGGTTGTCCTTATTGCTTCCTCCAACTCTATATCTAATAGAGAGGCTAATAAGTCCAAATAAATCGCAATCCCACCTATTTCTTCCTGGAGCATTTTCTTGTCTATATCAATGGCTTTGTAGCTGCTACCTCCATCAATCCCACCTTTTTCTACCCGTTGTAGTTTTTTAATCATATTGCATAATTCACCTACTTCTCCGGCTAAAGCTGTGGTCCAGTAAGTTAGTGGTTGATTGTTGTAACAGTTGAATCCATGAATGGCTCTGTCTACATTCGTGGTCCTAAAAGTTTGGAGGTTAAGTGGCATGGAAAGCAGTTAATTTTATCTAATTTAGTCCATCTGCTTAAAATTTCAAATGCGTATTTTTTTTCTTTTTTGCATTTCCATTCTAATGATGGCCCAACTGAGCGCTCAGCCGTTGCAGTCTGGATTACTTTATAAACTTCTTTCAACTAACGAATCAGTTCCTCAAATCTTTGCACCGGAGCTTACCAAATTGTTCCCAGCTCGTGTTAGTAAAGCTTATTCAGAAAATAAACAGTATTTAATTAAAACCAATAAGCAACTTTTCTTAGGAATCGACGGAACGGGACAATTATACGAAATCAAAGAGGTAAGTCCCGGAGTCTTGGATGCGATACGGGTTGATTCAACGCTTTATGCTGGAAATAATTTTTGTGCAGCTGTTTTTTCAATTGATTCATCCGTATTCTCTTTTGGTGGGTATGGTTTTTGGAAAACAAACGGCGCTTTAAAGCAATATAATTTCTTTTCTCATGAGTGGGATGTGATTCCCTTATTTGAGGAACGCCCCTCTATATTTTGTCAGCAGGCCTCTGGGATTTACTGGAATGGTAGTATTGGTGAATTTAACAGAATGGAGGACATGAATACTGCATTTGCACCTTCCTTTTACTGGGTAGATGCTGAAAATAAGCTTTTCTATGTTGGAGTGCAACATCGCATCAATCAATCACTAGTCGACAGTACAATGCCTTTTAAGGCTGCTGAATATAATGCCTCTCTAAGTGTGCTTGATCTTGCCACAAAGAAGTGGACAATTTTGGGGGATATCCTTAGTTATGGCTGGTATAGTACTATTCATCTACCCTGGGGATTGCTAGTGGTCGAATCACCCGAGTCAATTTATGTTACTGATTTTAAAACAAATCGGCAGCTTTTTTGTAAGAATGAAAAAATTGCTCAGTATCGTAAATTTTTTAGAAATCGAGTATCTAACTTATTCTTCTATGCAGATGAACATATATACTTTGGGGAGATTGCTGTTAATTCATATGATAGTATTGCTGTTTCCAAGTTAGATTTTGAAGATCGAAGTGCGCCACTTTTCAAAGCGGCCAATAAGCAAACGGGCGATTTACTATTTGATAAGATGGTTAGCTGGATAGTTTTCTTCCTGCTTGCCTTGGTTCTCCTAGGGCTTTACTCTTTCTTTATTCTTAAAAAGCGAAGACGTTTTAAATCTCCAGATTTTGAAAAACCTAACTCTTTGCATACGCAATTGCCGTTGGAAGATCGGGTGGGGATTTTAAATGAAATGGAACGTCAATTAATTTTGTACTTATTTGACCATTCAATCAAAGGAACGAGAGTATCTGTAGAGGAAGTTAATAAATTAACAGGTGTCGCCAATAAGAATGAGCCAATAAAACGCCGTACTCGTAGTGAACTGATCAATGCGATTAACGATAAATGGTTAATTATTGCTGGCAGTAGAGAACGATTTGTGCTTTCAGAAAAATCTGAATTAGATGGACGAACGCGGGAATATTTCATCAATGAAAAAATATTAGCCGCTTCTTTATTTCAACAATTCATTCGAATTCTTAAAAAAAATTGAATTAATACGCAGTCCATCCACCGTCGATAGTGAGTATTGCGCCATTGATGTAACTACTTTGATCTGATACCAGGAATGCGGCCACTTTTCCAATTTCTGAGGCTTCTCCATAGCGGGGATTGGTTATTGTACCGGCCATAATTCTCTCTTTTATTTTCTTGGATAATGCATCCAAATCAAATCCCTCTAATATATTAGTTGTAACACCTCCGGGTGCAATCGCATTGCAGCGAATCCCGTCTTTTGCATAGAAATAGCCAGTATTTTTTGTTAACCCAATTAGACCATGTTTGCTTGTGGTGTAGGCAGCACCGGCTCTGCATCCAAAAAGGCCTCCTATTGAGGCAATGTTTAGTATTACGCCTTGTCCTTGTTTAAGGAATATTCTAACCGCACTTCGCATTGCTTTCATAGGCCCCTCGAGGTTTACCCTCATAATTTTTTCCCATACTAGATTGCTTATATCTCCCACAGGTTCAAAGTGATCCATAATGCCTGCATTGTTGATCAATATATCCAATTTTCCAAATTGACTCAATGCTATTGATATCATGTGTTCAATTTCATCCTCATTTGACACATCTGTCCTAAGCGTGTGGAGTTGATCAATGGGGAATGGCTGTAAGGATTGGAGAAGGGCTGTCAGTTTTTCTTGATGTTGATCAGTTGCAAGCACTTTACAATTTTCATTTAAGAGAGCTTGTACAATGGCTTTCCCAATTCCCGAGGCCGCTCCAGTAACAATGGCTACTTTTCCGTTTAATAGAGGCATTTATTGACAAAATTCTACTCTTCGCTGCTACCATACGCTGATCTATATTTTGCAGATCTTGTTTTTAATCAGTGCTTTCTTTTGTGGGTTGTTATTTTAATCTTAATTTGCTACCAAATATTCATTATCTAATAACTGCTAATTATGAAACATTATCAAATTTCGCTACTACTTTCACTTTTTGCCTTGTTGTTAGTGGGGTCGTCTGTTTATGCTCAAAAGAAGTCAAACGGAATAAACATCTACCTGGGTGGGGGAGTAAACCTTTCCAGTGCTTCTGTGGCAGGATATTATGACCAAACCAGCGAATCAACCTCTCGATTTTCGTTTGGCTTTTTTGCAGACAAGAAAATCAAGGGTGGTCTTTCTGCCCGTTCTGGTTTTTTCTATAATGGGTTGGGACGGGAATACGCTGAGGGCGATAAATCTTTGCAAGACGAGTTTAATTATTTTACAATCCCGCTTCAAGCTAAGTACTCATTTAAAGAATCTCCATTTAGTTTATATGCAGGACCGCAATTTTCATATTTAATAAACGCAACTTCGAAGCCTGATTCAGATACAAGATTGTTAATGACAGATAATTTTCAGCGATTGAATGTATCTGCTGCTGGCGGATTGCTTTGCGCGTTTACAAGCCGGTTCTCTATGGGTTTTGAGTATCAAAGCAGTATTGGAAGTAACCTGGACAAAGAGTATGCCGATAATTTGCCATCTGATACAAAATATCAGCCCAATGCATATTCCTTACGAGCTTTTTATAAACTTTCTAAGTAATTAATACTTTATTAAAGCCCTCGGAAATCCGGGGGCTTTTTTTTGGCTCTTTTTGGCAGTTTAACTAGGAATTTAATTAACGAAAAAGCCCTCAACACTTTTTGCTGAGGGCTTTGTGACCCCGTCAGGATTCAAACCTGAAACCTTCTGATCCGTAGTCAGATGCTCTATTCAGTTGAGCTACGGGGCCATCCAATTTCGGCCAGTTAAAGCTCGAAAGGGGAGCAAATATAAGACAAAAATTAATAAGGGTAACGCACAAAAGCCTCCACAGCAGCATAGTGTGTGAGTCCTAGGTCTGCAAACAAGGAAGCTGTATGCGCATTTCTTTCCTCAGCTCTTTGCCAGAATTCTCTAGAATCGGCGCCTTGGAAGGGGACCATATCTTTTTGTGATTGGTGGATAAAAATTCCAAATCGCTTTTTCATTACCTGGTCTGGGCTCATGGGTACCGCCATTTCAATATCTTCCATGTTCCACTCCTGCCAGGCGCCTTTATAAAGCCAGAGCCAACAATCTTCTATCCAGGGTTCATGTAATCTTTTGAGTCGTTTTAAGGCCTCTAAAACAATTGTAAAACAGACTTTATGAGTACCATGCGGATCAGCAAAATCACCCGCGCAATAGACCTGATGTGGTTTTATGGCTCGTAGTAAATCCATGGTTTGTTTAACATCTTTTTCTCCTGCTGGTTTTTTCTGAATAGTCCCCGTCTCGTAGAAGGGCAATTGTTGAAAATGGACGTTATTTTCATGAATCCCTACATATCTACAAGTTGCTTTTGCTTCACCTTGTCTGATAAGGGCCTTAATTTTTCTGATTGAGGGGGTGTCTGTCTGATTCGATTTCTTTCGGGATAAAAATCTTCTAGCCTCTTTTACAAAATCCAACGATTTACGCGTGGGGCTTCCTAATACTGTTTCAAATCCAATGGCAAAATCTAGATAGCGAGTTACAAATTCGTCCGTTACTGCAATGTTGCCACTAGTTTGGTAGGCTACATGCACCTCATTGCCTTGGTCATGGAGTCGTTGAAAAGTACCTCCCATGCTGATTATATCATCATCAGGATGGGGGGAAAAGATTACTACCTTCTTAGGCCAAGGAGCTGATCTTTCCGGATGTGCAGGGATATGAGCGTTTGGTTTTCCGGCTGGCCATCCAGTAAGTGTATCCCGTAGCATGTAATAGACTTGCAAATTAATTTCATAGGCATCTCCTTTTTCAACTAGTAGATCGCCTAATCCAAATTCGTTATAGTCGCTATTGGTAAGACTAAGTACAGGTTTTTTAAGTTCTAACGCCATGTTCACCACGGCCTTTTTTACGAGTCGAGGCGTCCATTCACATTCACCAGTGAGCCAGGGAGATTTAAATCTAGTTAACTCGGTAGCGGCATCCTGGTCTATCACAAATTGAACGTCATCATGCATTTGCAGCAATGAAGCAGGTAAAGACTCAGTCATTTCTTCCTCTACCGCTTTCTTGATTACCGGAGCTTTGCTAGTTCCCCAAGCCATCAAAATAATTTTCTTTGACTGCAAAATGCTATAGATGCCCATAGTAAGAGCAAGTCTAGGTACTTCAGCGATATTGGCAAATTCGTAGGCATTAGCCAGACGAGTAGAATTGTCTAAATTAATCAACCTGGTTTTTGAGTGAAGACCGGAGCCGGGTTCATTGAAACCAATATGACCATTGTTTCCAATGCCAAGTATTTGTAAGTCTATGCCACCTGCAACTTCAATTTTTTTCTCATACTCCCTGCAATGCTCTTTGATTTTTTCTTTTTCAATTTCCCCATTTGGGATATTAATATTTTTAGGATTAATATCAATGTGGTCAAAAAGTTGTTGGTGCATGAAGCGGTAATAGCTTTGCAGAGCTTGTCGCTCTATCGGGTAGTATTCGTCCAAGTTAAAAGTCACAACATTCTTGAAGCTTAATCCTTCCTCTTTATGAAGTCTAACTAACTCAGCATAAAGTGATTTTGGAGTAGAGCCCGTTGCGAGTCCCAGTACAACTTTTTCTTTTTTCTTTTGCTTAGCGCGGATGAGATTTGCTATTTGTTTTGCTACCCAAACTGAACCCTCTGCAGCATTTTCTACAACTTTAGTTGGTATTCTTTCAAAGCTGTCTGCAAAATTGGGGGTGGTTGGATATTCTGGCATAGCGGCTGTTTACTTACAAAAATAATTTATTAAGTTCTAAGAAGGCATTTGTTTTTCTAATTAATTACATAATGTGCTGATAATTAATCAATTTGAATTTCGTCAACAAATAGCCAAGCTTTATTGCCCTCACCAGGATATCCAGCCTTAATTGGTCCGTTATTTTTAACTATTACTTTAATAAACCTTGATTTTGAATTGATAATGAGCTGTATAGATCCTAAGTTGCTTTCTTTTTCATCGAAGATTAGCTTGTCTGAGTCTCCAATTAATTTGAAATCGGTTCCGTTTGAAGAAACAAAAATTTGCATTTCCGAGGGCTTATGAATCCAGCTACTTGGTTGATGTAGAAAATAGATTTTTACTGTTTTAACAGTTGTTGATTTACCAAGATCAATGGTAGCGTCTAAGTCTCCACCGTCAAAACCCAGATAGTTTCTAAAATGTACGTTATTGCCGGGTTGGCTTCTGATTCCATTGACGAGTGTAAAGCTGCCATCGCCTGGATAACTTTTGGAGGGATTGCTTTTTAGAACAATATCCTTGCCTGTTGCTTTGTTGACTTCAAACTTCTGAGCATAGGTGCTTCTTGCTTCTCTGTTTTTATCAATAAATCGAGCTTGATAGAAAGCCGATGATTGAATCTTTACCGGCCTTTCATAGGTTCCCTTATTTGGAGAAACCCATTCTAATTTTCCTTCCGGTGATTTGCTACTCAATGAAAGCTCAATTCCGTCTTTATCTAGACTTGGACTGAGCTTGCTGGCTATTTCATAGTATGCCATACTAGGTTTAAGCCCCCACTGTGTGTATCGCTGTATTAATGGCCCGATATTCTTTTCAAAAGCTGTCCAATTTTTTTTGTCTTGGGGAGTCCATAACAATTCACTCAAAGCAGCGATACGAGGGAATATCATGTATACAATTTTCTCTTCGTTTTTCATATACTCTGTCCATACGTTAGCTTGAGCACCTAAGACAAACTGTGCATTGGAAGCTGGAATTTCTTTTGGGAGAGGGTTATAGGCATATACCTTTTCGATTGGGTTGTAACCGCCAATAGTTACAGAATCCTCGGCTATTGCTTGCGTATGGTCAAAGTAAACAGGGTTTCCAGGTGTCATGATAACAGCATGCCCTTGTTTGGCAGCTTCAATTCCACCCGCCTCACCACGCCAGCTCATGACTACTGCATTGGGAGCCAGTCCACCTTCTAAGATTTCATCCCAGCCAATTAAAGTTTTGCCTTTGCTGTTAAGATATTTCTCGATGCGCTGAATAAAATAGCTCTGTAATTCGTGTTCATCTTTCAGGCCCAACTCTTTGATTTTTTGTTGGCAGAGTGGACACTCTTTCCAATGTGTTTTTGGGCACTCATCACCTCCTATATGAAAATAGGTGGAAGGAAATAATGGAATCAGTTCATCAATGATATTCTGCAAAAATTCAAAAGTCGTTTCTTTTCCAGCACAGAATACATCATCAAATACACCCCATGTTTCTTGCACTAATTTGATGCTACCTTTTTTTTGCGATTCCAGGGATTGCTGAGAAATCATGTTTGCTGGTATGAATGTTGGTTTGTTGGGGAAACAGCTTAAGAATGGATAAGCAGCAATGGCAGCACTACTGTGCCCCGGCATCTCGATTTCTGGAATTACTTCTACAAATCGTTCTTGTGCATACGCTACAACCTCTTTGATTTCAGATTGAGTATAAAAACCGCCATATCGAATATTGTCATTTCCCTTACCCGGATATCGGCCAATAATTGTTCCATTTCTCCATCCTCCCACTGCGGTGAGTGCTGGATATTTTTTTATCTCAACTCTCCATCCTTGATCTTCTGTAAGGTGCCAGTGGAATTTGTTGAGTTTATGGAAGGAGAGCCAGTCAATATATTTTTTGATGAAACTTACCGGGAAAAAATGTCTACCCACATCCAAGTGCATTCCTCGGTATTGAAAACGAGGAAAATCTTCAATTTTTAGGAATGGGATTACTGGTTGATTGCTATTGTTACTTGTGATTAATTGAAGAATTGTTCTGGTTGCATGATGTAAGGCTTCTGCGCTGGTCACTGTAATCTTAAATCCATCCTTGGTAATATCTAGTTCATAAGAAGGAGTCGTGCTGCTTTTCCCTTTTTTGTAATTGACTTCAATCGTACCTTCTTGTTTGGTTGTTGTTGCGGTCAGTTGAATTGCATGCATTGATTGTAACTCCTGCGAAAATAGTCGGAGGGTGTTGGCAAATTGAGCATTTTCGCTAGCCAAAAAATAATTCCAATTGCTAGGTACAATAAAAGTTCCCTCCCGTTGTATTATATAAGCGGGAGCTGGTACCAATAATTGTTGTGAATTACCCAACAGGGGGAGTAGCAAGAATAGCAACCAGTAACGCATGTTTATGATTTATGCGTCTAAAGTACCAATTAGTCTAATACGCCGAACTTTCCATTATTAAAGTCCTCTACTGCTTGTTCTATTTCTTCCCAGCTATTCATTAAAAAGGGTCCATAGGCAACGATTGGTTCATCCAAAGGTTGCCCAGAAAGTACAAGAAGGGTGGCGCTAGTTGAAGCTTTAATTGAAATTGTGGAACCTGCATTTTGGAATAAGGCAAAATGATCGGATGGGACTGATTGATCCTGTATTGTTACTGATCCTTTAATAGCGAGCAATCCCGTGTTGAAATTTTCTGGCAACTCCAGGATAAATTCAGCTTGAGATTCTAGATGAAGATTAAAGACATGAAGCGGGCTAAATGTGCTAGCAGGTCCTTTTATATCCTTGTAGTTTCCTGCAATTACTTCAAGAAGTCCTCCCTCAAAAGTCAATCGCCCCATCATTTCTTTTTTTATCTCTTGGTACTGGGGGGCAGACATTTTATATTGGGCGGGTAGATTCACCCATAATTGCACCATCTGAAAAGTCCCTCCTTTTTTGGAAAAATCCTTTTCATGATATTCTTTGTGTAGCACACCGGAGGCAGCGGTCATCCATTGCACATCACCTTCCCCAATGACGCCATGGTTACCGGCACTGTCGTGATGAGCAACTTTTCCTTGATAGGCAATTGTAACAGTTTCAAAGCCACGATGTGGGTGAACATCTACACCGCGTTGTTTTTCACTGGGTGGAAAATTGTAGGGTGAGGCATAGTCCAACATGAAAAATGGACTCATGCGTTGTTTATTTTGGATGCCAGACGATGGAAAGAAATTATGTACTCTAAATCCATCCCCAACCATGTGGGGTGGAGGAGGAGGAATGATGCGTTCTAGTTTTTTTAGCATGATGCAAAGTTAACTTTCAGTGTTTAAACATTAAAATATTTTATCCTATCTTGACAGCATGTTTAATCGAAGAAGTTTCATGAAGAAAATCAGTATGCTTTCAGCTGGCATATCTGTTCAGGGTATAACAAAAGGAGCGAACCAACCTTCGTTTCTTTCAAGCCGTGGTCCAATTGTAATCTCAACCTGGGATGCTGGCATGGAAGCGAATGTGCCAGCTTGGACTATTCTTGAAAAAGGAGGTCAGGCATTGGACGCAGTTGAACAAGGAGTACGATATACAGAGGATTCAATTAATTGTTGTGTGGGCTTGGGTGCAAATCCTGATCGAGATGGCTACGTTACATTGGACGCCTGTATCATGGACCATAATCATAATTGTGGAGCAGTTGCATTTTTAGAACGTATTAAACATCCTATTAGCGTAGCGCGAAGAATTATGGAAAAGACACCTCATGTTATGTTGGTGGGAGAGGGGGCGCAACAATTTGCGTTATCCGAGGGCTTTCCTTTAGAATCTGGACAATTATCTTCTTCTGCTCAGGCAGCCTATAGCAATTGGCTTCAGCAGTCTCAATATAAAACACCTTCTATTAATAGGGAAAATAAAACAGGTCATGGGCCTTTTGCGCCTCACCGTCTTCAAAATGGTGATTGGAATCATGATACCATTGGTATGATTGCTTTAGATCAGCAAGGTAATCTGAGTGGAAGTTGTACTACCTCAGGTGCAGGATTTAAGATGCGTGGTCGCGTGGGTGATTCCCCAATAATTGGAGCTGGACTTTTTGTCGATAATAAAGTAGGGGCTTGTGTAGCAACGGGCCAGGGTGAAGATGTTATACGTGTTGCAGGCGCATCTACCGTTGTAGAATTAATGAGGCAAGGTCAATCACCCCAACAAGCATGCGCCGCGGTGATACAGCGGATTATTAAAATCAAGAAGGAAAAATCAAAAGACATACAAGTAGCCTTTCTTGCCATATCAAACCAAGGAGAAGTTGGCGCCTTTGCCATTCATCCTGGTTTCTCTTTTGCTTACAGAGATTTCCAACGAAATGAACTCATCAAAGCGAATAGTTGGTTTAAAGCAAATTAATTTATGCTAATTGAAATTGCAACCACTGATTTTGAAACAACCCGGCTTGCTGTGGTGGGCGGTGCTGATCGGATAGAATTGTGCGCAGGTTTATCAGAGGGAGGTATTACGCCGAGTGCGGGGTTATTAGAGCTATGTCGTCAAGAATTTGAATTACCGATCTATCCGATCATTCGACCAAGATCGGGTGATTTTCTTTACAGCGAACAGGAATTTGAGATTATGCGAAAGGATATTATGCTTTGCCGATCGCTTGGATATGATGGAGTAGTTTTTGGTTTATTGAACCCAGACGGGACTATTGATCGTAACAGAACAGCTCAGCTGATTGAATTGGCTTATCCTATGGAAGTTACTTTTCATCGGGCATTTGATCGCTGTGCTGACCCTTTTGAAGCCTTGGAGCAGCTCATTGATTTGGGTTGCGAAAGAATTTTAACTTCTGGACAAATGCCAACCGCTCCAGAAGGAATGAAATTAATTGCTTCCTTGCAAGAGCAAGCTGCTGGTCGAATAGTAATTATGCCCGGAAGTGGAGTTCGCCCTGATTCGATTGTAGAATTAGCAAGGCAAACTCGATGTGTGGAGTTTCACACATCGTTACGTTCAGGCAGAGAATCAGCAATGACTTTCAAACATCCTTCATTCATGAATAGCAATGATAGCTACCAAAATCCTGGGATAGAGCCGGGTTCAATTGCAGCGATGAAGCAGCAGTTGAGTACGCTCGTTGTATAAGTTGACTTAGAATTTTATTTTTTTCAAATAAGTGGCGCCCGTAGCTGCCGCATTCATGGGTGATCCACCTGGATAAAACTCTTGCTCCATGAATAGGTATTGGAGTCCCAATTTTTTTGCTTGAGGAAGCAATTGTCTAAAATCTATACTACCAGTACCTAAGTCTACTGATTCAAAATTATCCTTATTGATTGGGCTTTGACTTCGATCCTTGATATGACTTAATTCAAAACGACCCGGATATTTTTTAAGCCATTCTAGGGGATTTTCTCCTGCTGTCACTACCCAGTATATATCCATTTCAAAACAAACCAGATTGGGATCTGTTTCTTGCATCAAAATATCTTGGGGATAAACGCCATTTATTTTTTTAAACGAATAATCGTGATTATGGTAAGCAAATCTCACTCCATTTGCCGCGCATTGTTTCCCCTTTTCATTAAACACTGCTGCAATTTTTTTGTAATCATCTATGCTCTTTTGAGGTCCAATCCAAGGACAAATCAAGTATTTCATTCCAATAGAAGCTGCGTCCTCAACCTTTTGTTCAAATTTTTCATAGATTTCACAATGGGTTGAGATTAGTTTCATTCCGAGGTCACCAGTAAATTGTTTGAATTCCGAGGGCTTCATATTCCAGTAAATACCCTGTGGGCCTTCATAGCTTTCTATTTGCGTGTATCCAAAAGTGGCTAATTCCTTGATGATCTCTTTTGCTTTACCAGGGATAATGTCCCGCAAAGTATACAGCTGTATGCCAATTTTTTTTGCAGTTGGTTCTTCTGAAATTATGGAGGACCATCCTGAATTTATCCCCAGCAGTGATGTGCCTGTAACTAGACTTACTGTCTTTAAAAACTCTCTTCTCTTTTGCATGCTATATTAATTATTCCGCCCAAGCTTTTTCTCCTTTTGCGTATGGTGCATTTCCATCAAATCTGCCAGGTACTGGAATATGTCGAAGCGTTTGAGTCATGCCTGTTTCAGAGGAGAAAAAGCCCCATAATGTTAATTGTTTCATCATTGTATAGTAATGTGGAGGCGTCTTTTTTTCTTTATTCTCATCACGTTTTGTGTTGTACTCTTTTGCTTCACGCTCCAGTTTTTGTAAAAGAGTGAGTTTCTGTGTGGCCTCCAAGTCTACAAAAGGTTGATTGTATTCTTTTTTACATCTTTCATTCAAAGTAGTTATCCCTTTGATAAAGGCGTCTTGTTCTTCTTTGGTATAGCAATCTTCAATCATGATTTTCATGAATGCTCCAGTTTGAGCAGCTTTTGCACCTGGTGTATCCGTGGTAGGGATAATGGTTTCTGCAACTTCATCCAATAGCGCAATGGTGGCTGGCGTAAAAGCTGAAACAGGTCCAGCTGCTGATTTGCATCCTGTTAGAAAAAACTCACCACCGACAACCGCAACTCCTGTAAGGAGGGCAATCGATTTGATTAATTCTCTTCTTTCCATAGCAATTGATTTTAGAGGTTCCCTTTTTTAAGTTCTTCTACGGCAAAATTGGCAGCCCGTGCAGTCATGGCCATATAGGTTAATGAAGGGTTAACACAAGAGGCGCTAGTCATACAGGCTCCATCCGTGACAAAAACATTCTTGCAATCCCATACTTGATTATTTCCATTCAATACTGAGGATTTAGCGTCTCTTCCCATACGAGCCGTTCCCATCTCATGAATTCCCATTCCCACCTCGTAACCATAGTCGTAGGTATAGGCATTTTTCAAACCAGCAGCTTCCAGCATTTCTTTGGCATCGTTCATCATGTCCTCTCTCATTTTCTTTTCATTCTCTTTTATTTCAACGTCCATATCTAATACGGGTAGGCCCCATTTATCTTTTACAGTTTTATTCAAACTGATTTTATTCTCGTGATAAGGGAGCATTTCTCCAAATCCCATAATGCCCATATGCCAGTTATCGCTGGGTACGCTCAAGGCCTCTTTTAATTCAGCACCAATGGTAAATTCAGCTACCTGCACGCCTCGGCCTCTTCCTGCTCCTCCTTGGTATCCAAAACCTCTAACATAAGAGCGTTTATCATCATACACATTTCTGAAGCGTGGCACATAAACTCCAGTAGGTCTTCGGCCAAATTGATAACGATCTCCGTATCCTTCAGCTGTAGCACCTGCTCCGCATCTAAAATGATGATCCATTACATTATGTCCTAATTCTCCACTGCTGCTTCCTAGCCCATCAGGCCATATATCGGTTGCGCTATTCATCAAAATCCAGGTTGAGTTGAACGCAGAAGCACATAGGAAAATAATTTTAGCTTGATATTGTACGGTTTTGTTATCAGTAGCATCTAATATCTCAACTCCTTTTGCTTTTTGGGTATTCTTGTCATAGAGGACCTGTGTTACTATTGAAAAAGGACGAAGTGTAAGCTTACCTGTTTTCATAGCAGCGGGAAGGGTAGAGGATTGTGTGCTAAAATAACCTCCAAAGGGACAACCTCTCCAACAGCGATTTCTATATTGACAATTGGTCCTGCCTTCATGAGGTACCGTGATATTGGCACTTCTGCCAATTATTAAATGCCTTTGTCCTCTGTAATATTTCTTTAATTTCTCAGCAACATCTTTTTCTACACAGTTCAAGTCCATGGGGGGCATGAATTCCCCGTCAGGGAGTACATCAAGTCCCTCTTTACTACCTTGAATTCCTGCAAATTTTTCAACGTGACTATACCAGGGCGCTAATTCATCGTAGCGTATAGGCCAGTCAACGCCGTGTCCATCTGCAAGATTGGCTTCAAAATCCCATTTATTAAAACGGTAACTCTGCCTTCCCCACATTAGCGAGCGTCCACCTACATGATATCCTCTAAACCAGGAGAATGGTTTTGTTTCTGTGTAAGGGCACTCTTTGTCCTTTACCCAAAGGTCAAGCACTGTTTCATTTAATGGATAATCTCTTTTTAAAACAGGGTAATCTTCCAGCATTTGCTGGGTAGGCCGGATTCCTCGATGCGGAAACTCCCATGATTCTTTAGTGGCGTTGACATAGTCCTTTATATGCTCAATATCTCTTCCTCGTTCGAGTAAAAGAACATTGAGTCCTTTCTCTGTAAGTTCTTTGGCTGCCCATCCTCCGCTGATACCGGAACCAACTACAATTGCATCATACTGTTTGGTTGACATAGAGATATTTTTTTATATCGTACAAATTTGAATAGCTTTTTTTAGTGCGCTGATTTTGTCTTCTTTGGTTTTGCCACTAGGGATGAACTCTTGCGCAACAAAACCTGTATAACCTGTAGCCACAATGGCTTGCATAATTGCCGGATAATATAATTCCTGTGATTCATCGATTTCATGGCGGCCCGGTACCCCTGCTGTGTGATAATGGCCAAAGTAGGAATGGTTATCTTGAATCGTACGAATGATATCTCCCTCGCTAATTTGCATGTGGTAGATATCATATAATAATTTAAAATTAGCTGACCCTAATTGTTTGCACAACTCTACTCCCCATGCTGAGTTGTCGGCCATGTAGTCTTTGTGATCAATTTTGCTATTGAATAGCTCCATTTGTATTGTAATGCCATACTTTTCTGCAACTGGTAATATTTGTCGGAGTCCTTTTACGCAATTTTGAAGTCCTGTTTGATTATCCATGCCATTTCTATTTCCGGAAAAACAAATCAGGTTCTTGTATCCAGCTTGAGCAATAAGTGGAATTGCTTCTAAGTAATCTTTGATGAGCCAAGTGTGGTTTGAAGGGTCGTTCCACCCCTGTGTAAGGCTTATCTTTCCTGCCGTGTAGCACATGGAGCAGTTTACTTGATATTCTTTTAAGATTGTAAAGTCTTTAGGAGCCACTAGGTCAATAGTGTTTATCCCTAATCCCTTAACCAGCTCACATAACTCAGCCAGTGTAAGGAATCCATAAGTCCAACTACATACGGAATGATTGACGCTGCCCTTATTGGATTTCTGAATTTTTGAAATATCACTTGCATTGATCTGGTTAAGCGGAAGCGAGGCTGCCAGTGCCAGTTGTCCTGCTTTTTTCAGTAGTGTTCTTCTGGAAGTTGTTAGCTTATTCATTCTTTGCTTTTATGCGAGGAGGGGTCTTTAAAAAATAAAAGGAATAATATTAAAATTATTGCTGCGATAATTGCCGGCACCATCCAAATAGCACTCCAATCATGTCCATTGGCTGTTTTATATTGATCCGCTATCAATCCGGCAAGCCAAAAACCGACAAGCATTCCAGCTCCATAGGTTGCAAGCGTTATCATTCCCTGCGCAGAAGATCTGATTTTTTCGCCAGCTCGTTGGTCGGTATAAATCTGTCCGGTTACAAAAAAGAAGTCGTAGCAAATGCCATGTAAAATAATTCCAGCATATAAAAGACCAACTCCATTGCCCGCATCTCCAAAACCAAAACAGAGATATCGAATTACCCAGGCAGCCATTCCAATCAAGAGCATTTTTTTCACCCCTAGCCTTGAAAAAAAGAAAGGCATCAGAAAAAGAAATATCGTTTCGCTCATTTGACCCATAGTCATTTTTGAGGCGGCGTTCTTTACCCCTACCTCATTAAGGAAGAGATTTGTTTCCTGGTAGTAAAAAGCAAGTGGAATACAAATAAGGAGAGAGGCCATAAAAAAAATCAGGTAGTTTCTATCTTTTAATAGTCCTATTGCATCGGCACCAACGATTTCACTAAAAGAGGTTTTTGTTCCTGCTTTGGGGGGAGGTGTGTTGGGAAGCATAAAACTGTACACTCCTAAAACCAGAGAAACAAGCGCAGCTATTTTAAATGTTTGATCCAGCGAATCGGTTGTTTCTAAGGCAAGCCAGCCAATTAGTAATCCTGAAGCGATCCAGCCAATAGTCCCCCATACCCTAATTGCCGAAAATTCCTTTTCGGGACTAGCCATCTGTTTGAAAGCAATTGCATTTACCAACGCGAGCGTAGGCATATAAATGATCATGTACGTTAACAGGTAGGGATAAAATGTATTAAAATTGGCTTGGGAGGATAAATAGTAGAGAAGAAAACCGCCCGTCAAGTGTAGAATGCCAAGGATTCTTTGGGCAGCAAAATATTTGTCTGCAATTAATCCGATAATGAAGGGTGCTACAATAGCTCCCAGTGATTGTGTTCCATAGGCTAATCCTATTTCAACACCTCCAGCACCAAGCTGGGTACTTAAAAAAGTTCCCATAGTTACAAACCAAATTCCCCAAACAAAAAAATTGAGGAACATCATCAGCGCAAGCTGAATTCTTGTAGATGTTTTCATAGCAAGCAATTGAAAATAAATATAGTATTTTTATTACTTCAATCTACGAGCTATGAATCGAAAACTCCGTATCGCCATGATTGGGGGTGGGCAAGGGGCTTTTATCGGAGCCATTCATCGAATTGCCTTTTCAATGGATGGCCACTATCAGCTAGTAGCAGGTGCTTTTAGCGCTGATCCTGTTGTATCGAAGAAAACGGGAGAAGAATTATTATTGGATCCAAGTCGAGTATATCCTACATATCAAGCCCTGATTCAAGGGGAGTCGAAACTTCCAGTTCAATTGCGTGCGGACGTCATCAGTATTGTTACACCCAACCATGTTCATTTTGACCCAGCTATGATGGCTTTAGAGGCAGGGTTTCATGTGGTTCTAGAAAAGCCTATGACTTTTTCTTTGGAGGAGGCTCGTTTGTTACATGAGAAAGTAAAATCAAGCCATCAATCTCTCATGCTTTGCCATACTTATACGGGCTACCCAATGGTAAAACAGGCTCGTCAGCTTATTGAAGCGGGAGCGATTGGTGAAATTCGTAAGGTATTCGTGGAGTATCCGCAAGGTTGGTTACATACTTATCTCGAGGGAAGCAAGCAAAAACAGGCAGATTGGAGAACTGATCCTACACGTAGCGGATTAGGAGGTGCCATTGGGGATATTGGTACCCACGCTTTTAATTTAGCTGAGTATGTAACTGGTCTTCAAGTTAGTCGACTTTGTGCCTCTGTAAATACTGTGGTAACGGGTCGTAAATTGGATGATGATGGGGCCGCACTTCTACAATTTAACAATGGAGCATCTGGTGTTTTAATGGCAACTCAAATTGCTGCGGGTGCAGAGAATAATATTTCTATTCGGGTTTATGGTGACAAAGGTGGTTTGTCTTGGAAACAGGAGGATAATAATTCATTGAGACTTGAATGGCCAGATCGTCCTGCAGAATGTTGGCGTGCAGGAGCAAGCTATTTGAGCTCAAACGCCACTCACAACACACGTACTCCTGCGGGTCATCCAGAAGGATATTTAGAGGCATTCGCGAATTTGTACCGGAACTTTGCGCTCACTATTTTGGCCAAAGAAAATGGAGCGACACCAGCTCCAGCATGGATCGACTTCCCTGGTACCGTGGAGGGTTTGCGAGGAATGGCATTTGTTGAAACAATGATTCGCTCCAATAAGACGCAGGGCTGGATTGATTTTATCCAATAAATATTTATTATGACAACCATCAAAGGGCCTGGTATTTTTCTTGCGCAGTTCATGGGAGATGTTGCTCCCTATAATGATCTGCGTTCGATCTGTCAATGGGTAAAATCATTGGGGTATCAGGCTGTTCAGATCCCTACTTGGGATTCTCGATGTATTGATTTAAAGAAGGCGGCTACCAGCAAAACTTATGCTGACGAGGTCAAAGGCATAGTAGAGGAGTGTGGTTTATCTATTTCAGAACTTTCGACTCATTTACAAGGGCAGTTGGTGGCTGTTCATCCAGCATATGATACATTGTTTGATGGGTTTGCCCCAGCAGCAATTAAAGGAGATCCTACAGCCAGAACAAACTGGGCTATTGAGCAAGTGAAGTTTGGCGCTAAGGCTTCTCAGCACATGGGACTTACGGCACACCCAACTTTTAGTGGTTCTTTACTTTGGCATACTTTTCATCCTTGGCCACAACGCCCAGCCGGATTGGTGGAGGAGGGTTTTAAGGAGTTAGCGCGCAGATGGTTGCCAATTTTAAATTATTTTGATGAATGCGGCGTTGATGTGTGTTATGAAGTGCATCCTGGAGAGGATATTTTTGATGGAGTTACCTATGAAATGTTCTTGGATGCTGTACAACAACATCCCAGGGCTTGTTTGCTTTATGATCCCTCTCACTTTGTTTTGCAACAGTTAGACTATTTAGCCTATATCGATTATTATCACGAACGAATAAGAGCTTTTCATGTAAAGGATGCAGAATTTAATCCAACAGGAAAGCAAGGTACATTCGGTGGCTATCAGTCTTGGGCAAATCGAGCGGGGCGATATCGATCACCAGGCGATGGTCAGGTTGATTTCAAGTCAATCTTTAGCAAACTTGCGCAGTATGATTATCAGGGTTGGGCCGTCATGGAATGGGAATGTTGTATTAAGCATCCTGCACAAGGCGCTGCGGAGGGAGCTGCATTCATTGACAGCCATATCATTCGAGTAACAGAGAGAGCCTTTGACGATTTTGCATCCAGCGGAACTAATATTGCCGCTAACAGAAAATTACTAGGGTTGGATTAAATCATAATTTTAGCATTAAAATAGTACGAACTATGCTTTTCCGTTTCATTTCGTTTTTTATTTTACTAGTTGGCTTCATAGCTTGTCAGTCTTCTGCTGACAAAACTAACGTTGATACTACTGCATCTACTATTACAGCTACTAGTACAACGGAGTCTAAAAAAGATCCTGTTTATACAAAGGGGCTTGCCTTAGTTGGTAAAAGCGATTGTTTGACCTGTCATAAAATCGATGATAAATTAATTGGGCCATCCTACAAAGAGATTGCCAATAAATATGCTGGCGCACCCAATGATGCCATTACGGCCCTTGCTCGTACAATTATTCAAGGGGGCTCTGGGAATTGGGGCAATGTTCCCATGACACCGCATCCTGGAATTTCGCAGGAAGATGCGGAGACAATGGTTCGGTACATCTTAACCTTAAATTAGTATTCATGCTAAGATTATTTTTATTTGTATTAATGGCGTGTTCTGTTACGACTTCAAAAGCACAAATAAAGCCAAATACTTTATCGCGTAACGAAAAAAGAGAAGGCTGGACACTTTTGTTCGATGGAAAATCTGCAAGCGGATGGCATAAGTATGGTGGAAAACCAGTGGGCGCTGCTTGGAAAGTCGAAGACGGCATGCTATTTCTTGATCCTGCACAAAAAAAAGATTGGCAGGTGTTGGACGGTGGTGATATTGTAACAGACAGATCATTCACTAATTTTCATTTGAAGTTGGAGTGGAAAATTTCACAAAATGGGAACAGTGGGATTATGTTCTACATTCATGAGGATACCACTAAATATATTTGGCCTTGGATGTCTGCTCCTGAAATGCAGGTATTAGATAATCAGGGGCATGCTGATAGTAAAATAATCAAACATCGTGCTGGAGATTTATATGATTTGATTTCCTGTAAAGAGGAAACGGTTCGTCCTTTTGGAGAGTGGAACCAGGTAGAGATTCGTTGTGTAAATGGACAACTTGATTTCTGGCTTAATGGAGTAAATGTGGTGTCTACCAAGTTATGGGGCGAAGACTGGAAAAAATTAATTGCTGGCAGCAAGTTTGCAAAAATGAATGGCTTTGGTGCTTATCAGCAGGGGAAACTTGGATTACAAGATCATGGTGACAAGGTATGGTTTCGAAATATTAAAGTAAGGGAACTTTAATATTGTCTATTCTACCGTAGCTATCTTCAACACATTTGTGGGTAGATGTTGTTGTACGGGAGTGCTTCCTGTACTTACTACCACATCTCCTTTTTTTAGGAAATGTCTGAGTTTTAAAATGTCGATCTGATCTTGGAATATTTCGTCAAGGCTCTCCTCTTCGTCATAGAAAAAAGCTCGTACGCCCCAGGAGAGACTCAATTGATTAACCAGCTCTCTCTTTTTTGTAAATACGTATACAGGTGCTTTGGGGCGGTAACTGCTCAACATAAATCCTGTATATCCGCTTTGCGTCATACCAATGATTGCTTCAGCGTTAACATCTTCAGCTAATTTGCAGGCATTGTAACAAATGGCGTCACTTAGTAAAGACGGGGAGTGTGCTTGTGGTCTGAGCATCTCATCACGATTGTAGTAATAAGCCTTTGCCTCAACCTCCAGAATAATTCGAGTCATTGTCTCAATTACAAGGGTAGGGTGATTGCCTACTGCCGTTTCGCCACTTAACATGAGAGCATCAGCGCCTTCAAGCACCGCATTGGCCACATCGGTAATTTCGCTACGATTAGGTTTGACACGATCAATCATGCTTTCCATCATCTGGGTGGCTACAATCACCGGTTTAGCGCGGTGTATACATTTTTTGATAATATCTTTTTGAATTAAGGGAACTTCTTCAATCGGAAGTTCAACTCCTAAATCTCCTCGCGCAATCATAATCCCGTCACTTTCTAATATGATCTCACGTAAATTTTTTATAGCTTTTGGCATTTCAATCTTGGCAACCACTTTAGCCGTGTGCTTGTGTTTGGCTATAATATCCTTGAGTTGCTTGATGCAGGCGGGGGTGCGAACAAAAGAAAGCGCAATCCAGTCAACTTGATGCTGAAAAATAAAGGAGAGATCCTCTATATCTTTTGGTGTAAGCGCAGGTAAAGAGATGTTTGTGTCTGGAAGATTCACTCCTTTTTTTGGCAAAAGTGTTCCTCCTAGTAAAACTTTTACACGAACATCATGAGAGGGGAGAATATCAATAACTTCTACTTCTATTTTTCCATCATCAATCAGAATTTTCTCTCCCTTTTTTACGTCATTATGAAGGTTGTCGTAAGAAACAAAAATTCGATCTTTTGTTCCTACGATTTTCTCATTAGTAAACAGGAAGCTTTCTCCTTTTATTAGTTCAATAGATCCATCTGCTAATTCTCCAACTCGAAGCTTTGGGCCTTGCAAATCCGCTAATATTGAAATATTGTACGGCTGACTTTTATTGATTTGTTGAATAAACTCAATGATAGTAGCTTTTTCTTCATGTTTGCCGTGTGAAAAATTTAATCGGAAAACATTGACTCCAGCCTTTACTAATTCCAGCAGTTTCTCGTAGGTATCGCAAGAAGGACCGACTGTGGCAACAATTTTTGTTCGTTTGGTAGCATGTTGTCTACCAGCTTCATTATCGTATTCCTGATGTAGGTATTTCTCAATATTCTTTGTCATAAATATGCTCTTTAACTGGCTAAGATCTTTACTATATCTAGCCACTCGTCACTAATTTTTCCTTTTGTTTTCACGGCTTGTTCCAAAGGAATATAATTCATCTTATTATCCTGGATTCCAACAAACACATTATGGCGGCCCTGTAGCAAACTCTCTACTGCATGATATCCCATACGGCTTGCTATGATGCGATCAAGGCAGCTGGGAGATCCGCCTCGTTGAATATGACCTAAAATGCAAACTCTAATTTCTGCTTTAGGAAGGTTTTCCTTTAATACCTTACTAACCTGATCCGCTCCGCCAAAATCATCACCCTCTGCTACAACAATAAGGTTGACCATCTTTTTTCGACGCTCTTTTTCTTTGAGTGATTTTATGATAGCATTGATGTCAGTCTTTCGCTCAGGAATGAGGATATTTTCTGCTCCAGTAGCAATTCCGCTATGTAGGGCAATGTACCCCGCATCACGCCCCATTACTTCAATCACAAAAACACGGTCATGTGCATCCATAGTGTCTCTGATTTTATCAATGGCTTCCACGGCTGTATTTACTGCCGTGTCAAAACCAATTGTAAAATCAGTCCCTGAGATGTCTTTGTCGATGGTTCCGGCAAGGCCAATACAAGGGATATTAAATTCGCTACTAAACTTCACCGCTCCTCTAAATGATCCGTCACCACCTATTATAACCAATCCATCAATTCCTCTTTTCTTAAGATTGTCATACGCTTTTTGCCTTCCTTCTTTTTCCATGAATTCTAAGCAGCGTGCAGTTTTTAAAATCGTGCCACCTCGTTGAATGATATTAGCAACTGAGCGTCCATTCATTTTGAAGATATCATCTTCGATCAATCCCTGATAACCCCGCATGATTCCATATACTTCCAGTCCATAATAGAGACCTGTTCTAACTACGGCACGGACCGCTGCATTCATTCCTGGAGAATCGCCCCCAGAGGTTAGTACACCGATCTTCGTAACTTTTGATGACATACGTTATAAAAAAATTAAGATGCTAAGGTACGTGTTTTCTTTAGCTTTACCCTATGAAAATACTGGTGACAGGCGCAAATGGATTTTTAGGGTACTACCTCTGCAAACAACTGCTATTGCAAGGTTACAAGGTCTTAGCTACGGGAAGAGGGGAGTGTCGTTTGCCTTTTACATCTTCTCCGAGTTTCAATTACATTTCCATGGACTTAGCTGATATCGATCAAACCAGAACAGTTGTTAGTCAACTTAATTTTGATTTTATTTTTCATGCAGCCGCGATTGGCAAACCCGACGATTGTGAGTTAGATAAAACAAGGGCTACCGCTGTTAATGCTGAGGGAACCGGTATGCTATTGGAGTTAATTGCAAACACCAAGACACCCGTTTGTTATATTTCCACTGATTTTGTTTTTGATGGTAAGGAAGGTAATTATGCAGAGGATGGTTTAGTCAATCCAATTAATCATTATGGTGTAACAAAAGCGCAAGCTGAATTACTAGTCCGTGCTTATCCTGGAGATTGGTCTATTGTGAGAACCGTATTGGTCTATGGTCGACCTATGACTGGGCGTTCAAATCTACTTTCGATAGTCCAGGAAAAGTTAACACAGGGGCAAACTTATAGTGTGGTGGATGATCAAATTCGAACTCCAACGTATGTAGAGGATTTAGTAGCTGGATTACTTTTACTTTTAGAAAAAAGAGCCTTGGGCGTTTATAATTTGTGTGGGGAGGAGATTTTAACACCATTTGAAATGGCCGTCAAAACTGCAAAATATCTGGGCTTGAATCATGAACTTTTGATACGGACTAGTTCTGCCTCATTACAACAGTTGGCGCAAAGACCTTTAGTTACAGGTTTGAAAATTGATAAAGCGAAAGAAGAACTTGGCTTTATGCCGCGCTCATTTGAACAGGGGCTGATGGATACTTTTAGACCTCATTAATTCATCATAAGGATATTGACGCTACGTTGCAAAATATTAAATGCAATTTCAGCCATTAAATTTTCTTTATCAAGGGTGGGATTTACTTCGGTGATTTCAAAGCAACATATTTTTCTATTCTGCATAAACTTGCTCACTAAGTCTTCTGCTTCACGCTCCCGAAGTCCATTTCCAACAGGCGTGCCTGTTCCTTTAGAAATAGAAGCATCTAAACAATCTACGTCAAAGGATAAGTAGATGTCTGTGCAATCGGATAAGTAGCGCAGGATAGATCGTACAATATTCTCAGCGCCCTTGCTTCTAATTTCTTTAGCAGAGATCTTCTTTATTCCTAGACGGTCTAATAGGTTTTTCTCTTCTTTCTCGAAATCGCGGAGCGATATAAAAACGATATCATCAGGAGATACCTTGGGGCATATTTTACCAATGTGCTTTAACTTATTCCAGTATTCCAGCGTTAAGGAATCGGGTTTGTGTACAGCGCATTCTTTATTGTCAATGCCTAGTGAAATTGCCATGGGCATTCCATGCATGTTTCCAGATGGAGTGGTATAAGGTGTGTGTAAATCTGCGTGCGCGTCGATCCAAATCACACCCAGTTTACTTTTAGGTTTAGCCATTCTAATACCAGCTATGGTAGCTCCTGCAGTAGCATGGTCGCCACTGATCACCACGGGAAAAAAATTATTTTTTAAGGTATCGCTTACGGCTTTGCCAACACGCTCATACATTGTATGCATTCCTTTTATACGCTTAGCATAGGGAGATTCTATGGGTTCGTGTAAAAGTTTATTTTCAGTTGGAATTTTTTCAGAAGGAAAATGGATGAAAAAATTACTCATAAAGTCCAGTGCAGCAATCTTTATGGCTTCGACTCCTAAGCTTGCTCCACGTGTTCCGGCGCCAATTTCTGAGGGAACTTCTATGATCTTGATATTTTTCATAGGATGACAAAGGTAAGGCCAAGTCTAGCCGAGCTGTCTAAATATGCGTTAATTCTGTCACTAGGGCCTGGTATACTAGGATTTATTAAGGGGGGTGCTTACATTTGCATTGCTTAAAATCAGCTAATTATGTCAAGGTCAATTGCATTCAGAGAAGCCCTTCGTGAGGCAATGTCTGAGGAGATGCGTAGAGACGAACGTGTTTTTCTCATGGGGGAAGAAGTTGCGGAATACAATGGTGCTTACAAAGTGAGTCAGGGGATGTTAGCAGAGTTTGGTGCTAAACGAGTAATTGATACCCCAATTTCCGAGTTAGGCTTTACAGCTATAGGGGTAGGAGCTGCGCAAAATGGACTTCGTCCTATTGTAGAGTTCATGACATGGAATTTTGCGGTCCTGTCTTTAGATCAAATTTTAAATACCGCTTCTAAAATGTTGGCAATGAGCGGGGGGCAGATAACTTGTCCTATTGTTTTCCGTGGTCCAAATGGATCTGCTGGTCAGTTAGGGGCACAGCACTCTACAGCATTTGAGTCGCTTTATGCTAATATCCCGGGTATAAAAGTGGTGTCTCCCAGTAATGGATATGATGCCAAGGGCCTTTTAAAACAAGCGATCCGCTATGAAGAGGATCCTGTCGTGTTCATGGAAAGCGAGGTTATGTATGGCGATAAGTCAATAGTTCCAGCAGATGAATATTATATCGAGCTTGGAAAGGCTGCAATTGCAAGAAATGGTCGTGATGTAACCATCGTTTCTTTTAATAAAATGATGAAAGTGGCTCTAGGAGCAGCTGAAGAACTCGAAAAAGAGGGTATAAGTGCCGAGGTTATCGATTTGAGAACCATCCGGCCATTAGATTGGATGACTGTTTTAGAAAGCGTTCAAAAAACCAATCGATTAGTTATTGTGGAGGAACAATGGCCTTTCGCCTCAGTATCCTCAGAGTTGTCATACCGTATTCAAAAAGAGGGTTTTGATTATCTCGATGCTCCTATCCGCAGGATTACTGCAGCGGATGCTCCTTTACATTATGCGCCGAATCTGGTAACGGCAGCACTTCCTGATGTTCCCAGAACTGTCAAGTTGGTGAAAGAGGTTATGTATCAACTAAAGTAATATGCCACTTCAACATTTTCTTCTTGTATTTTCTATTAGTCTTCTTTTAGTTCTTTTGCCTGCTTTTGGCTTTGCCAAATTATTTGTGAAGGCAGGAGAACAAGGGTGGAAAGCCTATATTCCTTTTTATAATACTTGGGTGATGCAACGGTTGAGTGGAAGGCCGGTGCATTGGGTTTTCTGGCAATTTATCCCTGTGATTGGTTGGTTTATCACCCCTGGTATATTTATTGAATTTTCAAAGCTTTTTGGAAAAAACTCATTGCTGGATCATACGGCTGCTGTTTTAATTGCTCCTTTTTATTTTCCATGGTTAGCTTCACAAGAAGGTCTTGTTTTTGTAGGGAAGGAGGGAGTGCAGCGCTATCAAAAACCTGCTTGGCGCGAATGGTTTGATGCAGCAGTTTTTGCAATTGTTGCTGCTACCTTGATCAGAACTTTTGTTTTTGAGGCGTATACAATTCCGTCCGGTTCTATGGAAAAAAGTTTACTGGTGAATGATTTTCTTTTTGTAAGTAAGTTGAGCTACGGCCCAAGAGTTCCCAATACCCCTTTGTCGGTGCCTTTTGTTCATAACTATATGCCTTTTGGCTCCAGTAAAAAATCTTACACAACCGTGGGTTCGCTTCCTTATATCCGTTGGTTTGCCTCTCCAGTTAAACGAAATGATGCTGTGGTATTTAATTTCCCTGCAGGTGATACGGTGATTAATTTACCTGAATTCCAATCAAAAGATCCCTATTATGATGTGTGTCGTAGATTGGGCAATGGTAATATCGATGCTGGTAGGAAAATTATTTTGAGTGACCCTGTAAGCTATCCGCTTGCTATTCATGCCAACGATAAAACAGACAATTATATTAAGCGTTGCGTTGCCATACCCGGCGATGTACTTAGTTTAAAAGGCGGCCAACTACTCATTGATGGCAAACAAGTAGCTCCGCCTCCTGATGCCCAGTATACCTATTCTTTTCGCTCCACGGTTCCTCTGGATCCTGAAATCATGAAGGAGGAGTTTAACACTACAGAGTTTGGAATGGATATGTCGGGACGCTACGTTATTAATTTGCCGTACAATAAAGTTGAAAAATTTAAAAGTCAGCCCTTTTTGGATGGTCCATTGGTTGCTGATGATGAAACGTATGAATCGAATGCTGTAACAGACATGGATCCTCGTACAACAGCTGGGGATGTATTTCCCTACGACACAACGTATTTTAAATGGACAAAGGATAACTATGGTCCTATCTGGATTCCTCAAAAAGGTGCTGAAATTCCATTGAATGATTCCACATTTATTCTTTATGAGCGCGTTATTAGAGTATACGAGAACAATACTTTTTATCGTGACAATGGAAAGATTTTTTTGAATGGACAACCGGCTACTAGTTATCGCTTTAAAATGAATTATTACTGGATGATGGGAGATAACCGCCACGGTTCTCAGGATTCTCGCTTTTGGGGATTTGTTCCGGAGGATCGGATCGTAGGCAAGGCCTGGCTTATTTGGTTTAGTTGGGAAAATGGTCCGCGCTGGAATCGATTGTTTCGAACAGTCAAATAACTTAACTTTAGAGGCTCCGGTTTGGAGCCTTTTTAGTGTACATTTTTTATGAAAAAAGAGCTGTATCAATTTCAATATTATCGAGTCAACGATCGAGCGGCGTTGTCTAAGGAAGATTTTGATTTGCTGGATGCAGCTTATAAAGCTGCTGAACAAGCATATGCCCCTTACTCTAATTTTAAAGTTGGTGCTGCCGCAAGGCTTGTCAACGGAGTGGTAGTACTTGGCTCTAACCAGGAAAATGCCTCTTATCCTGTTGGTAGTTGCGCGGAGCGAGTTTTGTTAGGTAATGCGGCTGTACAGTTTCCGAATGTTGCAATCGATACCCTGGCTATTACTTATTTGCTTGCCGATCGAAAAAGCGATAGGCCTGTTTCTCCTTGTGGCATGTGCCGCCAGGCACTGAGTGAATTTGAGTCTAGGGTTGATCATTCCATGCGGCTTCTGCTTGCAGGAGAGCAGGGTGATGTACTTGTTTTAGATAACGCAAAGGACTTGCTTCCATTTGTTTTTCAAAGCCAACATCTATTTTAAAGTTCAAAATGATAATGTATGAACAGACCCAGTGCTAAATCCAGGAGAAAGTTTATGAAAGATGCAGGATTGGCAGCAACTGGTTGGATGATTATTCCTCGTTCAGTGTTGGGTAAAGGATTTGTTGCTCCAAGTGATAAATTGAATGTGGCGGGAATTGGAGTAGGGGGGCAAGGTGCAGGCGACCTTGCACAAATTGCAAAAAGTCCTTACGTAAATATCGTTGCCTTGTGTGATGTAGATAACAGACAAGCGGCTCGGTCCAGAGAGGCATATCCTAAAGCCAGTTATTATAAAGACTTTAGGGAAATGCTCTCTAAGGAAAAAGACACAATTGATGCTTGCACCATTTCAACACCTGACCATACGCATGCCGTTGCTACATTGGCCGCTATGCAACTTGGTAAGCATGTGTATACACAAAAACCTTTGACGCATGATATCTATGAGGCAAGGTTATTGACTGCTGCTGCAAAGCGTTACAAAGTAGTCACTCAAATGGGAAATCAGGGGGGATCTGGAAATGGCGTTCGGGTTGCTCAAGAGATTTATCAAGCTGGTTTAATTGGAGATGTTGTAGAAGCACAGGCTTGGACAAACCGTCCAGTTTGGCCTCAGGGTATGCCTGCACCAACAGGACAATATTCAGTACCTACTGAATTAGATTGGGACTTGTGGCTCGGTACCGCAAAACATATTCCGTATAATCCATCTTATCTCCCCTTCAACTGGAGAGGCTGGTGGGCATTTGGCACCGGTGCCTTGGGTGATATGGCCTGCCATATTATGGATCCTATCTATCGTATTTTACCAATTCTTTATCCATCCTCCGCTGAGTGCAGTGTGGCTACTCTTTGGCGTGAGATGTGGAATGATACTCCTGCTGCTGAAGCTTGTCCACCTTCTTCTATAATTCATTTGAATTATCCAAGAACAGATGGAAAAGGTTCTATAAAAGTTTCCTGGTATGATGGCGGCTTACTTCCTCCCAGACCAGAAGAACTTTCTCCGGAAGAACCGTTTGGAAATTGGGACGGGGGCGTACTTTTTATAGGGACCAAGGGTAAGTTATTGATGGATTGTTATGGAGCTAATCCTAGATTGCTTCCGACCAATAAGATGAAGGAAATTGAGCTGCCTAAGCCAAGTTTGCCACGTGTCCCAGAGGGCCATTATCTACAATGGGTTAATGCCTGTATTGCAGGTTATGGGAAAGGCATTACCAGCTCCCCATTTGAATATGCGGGTCCATTTACTGAAAGTATTTTGATGGGTAACTTAGCTATTAGAAGTTGGATGATCAAGAACCCGAATCTTAAAGGTTGGGAGGATAAATATCTGGGACGTAAGAAATTAATTTGGGATGCATCGGCCATGCGTGTTACCAATTTTGATGAGGCCAATCAATTTGTAAAAAGAGAATACAGAGAGGGCTGGTCGCTTTCTCTCTAACAGCATTAGGATCTTAAATACCGGGCTAATTCTTTTAATTCCGCTATTTTATAGCTTTCCTTAAGAGGATCATATGACTTTGCCAAGAGCTGCAATGCCCACGCAATGGTCTCTATGTTTGTCAGCGGGCTCAGATATTTTTGATCCATCGGCTCATTGATTCTTTTGAAGTACGTTTCAATATCTCGATGCGTGTAAATCTGTCCACCTGAAGGGTCCATGAAAAATTCTGCTCTTTCCATTCCATCATCTTGCAACGGTTTGATATAGGCTAAAATAAACTGGTCTGGTAATTGAATAGCACGAACCGGAAGATCCAGTAATTCACAAAGTACCAGATATAAAAGTCCATTTCCGGCTTGTGTACCTTTTTTATTTGAAATCACTTGATTGATGAGAAAATCTTCTGTTTTGCATTCTTCTCTTGGAGTTGTTCGAAGCCCAAAGTATCCGTAAAGAATATTATGAAATACATTCACCTGTTCTAATGGAGTCAAATAATTATTCAGTTCTAACCAAATATTTCTTCTGAGTCTTTCGGTATCAGTAATCACCGATGCGGATGCTAAATCAGGGTATTGAAAGGTGGCTACTAATAGGGCACCTGGTAGTAGTTCATTTCTTGAAGCCTCTTTCCAATCAGTAAAACTTCTTTTGAGTTCTCGGAGTTGTAGCCGGTGAATCAGCCCCTCAATTCTGCCTTGTACTTGTTCGTTTGGGATAGTTTCCCACCAGTGTTCAAGGGTAGGGATTATCGTTGTTCCATAATCGACAATTCGTTCCGACACTGCCCCAAAAACCTCTTCGTCAGGGTCATCGATTAAGTTTAATAGAGCATTTATTTCTGTGGATGTTCCCATGCACACAATTTCATGCATGGATTTGGTTTTATGAAGTGGAACTTTTCCACATACCTTAACAGTGAGACTATTTAGATGTTTTTTTTGCAACTACCAGCCAGTCCCAAGGCCGCGGATGATCAAGCCAGCGGGGAGGTCTTAAAAATTCAGTATTCCAATCGTATTCTATTTTTTTAAACTGTACAGGAGTAAATTGATGCCGTGTTAAACTCAAATAAAGTTCTTCTTGCAAAAAGTGTTTATGAGGTACATCATCAATATTCAACACCCCTTGTTGTAGGTTCTTCCAATTTTTAAAGGCTTTATCCTTGGAAGTTTTATTTGTAAGAAGGACGTTGTCAATATTATATTGCTGTTGAATAATTCTGGTAAGCAAGTATGACTCAACCGAGGGAACCGTTAAAATAAGAGTCCCGCCCGATTTGATGCTGCGTTGAAGATTTTTGAAAAAAACAGCCCGATCTTTTGCATGTGGGGTTAGTAAAGCATTGATGCAAACACCCATTTCTGCAGGTTGCAGGCGTAGTCGGTTGTTACTCATATCACCCTGCTGATAACTCACGTTAGTTAGATTTGGAAATAGTGATTGAGCTATTTTCAAATTGTTCATGGAAATATCTAGGGCAACCACCTTGTTGAACAAGGGGGATAGTACAGGCAACCATTTTCCAACTGCACATCCAATATCAATTACCTGATGCCTAGGATTTGCGTAGTTGCGAATTGCTTTTGCAATCCATTTCTTTTTATCATTTTGAAGCACATCAAATATCTCTTCCTGGTAGTGGGGGGCCATTTTCTCCCAGTAGTTGCGCTTCATACTTTATTTCTTTTTTTTAGGACTTGCTTTAGCAGATTTCTTTGCAGTTGATTTGGAGTTCTTTTTTGCAAATGCTCCTGGAACTTGTGTTTCAATAATGGCTTTTACTGCATCTAAAGACAATGCTTTTGCTTCATCAACTGTGGTGCGAGTTCCGTCTTCTTTTTTGGGTAGATAAATTAATTTTTTTCCGAATTTAACCAGTGGCCCCCAGCGCCCATTCTCTAAGCTAATTTTTTCTTCTGGCCATCTTGTGATGTAGCGGTTTTCCTCTTTTTTTATTTTTGCTTCAATTAACTCATGCATTTCTACCTCTGATAGGTTTGCAAAGTCATATCGGCGAGGAACATTGATAAAAATACCATCCCATTTAATATAGGGGCCGAACCGGCCACTTCCCTTGGTGATGGCTTTTTGTTCGAAAGTGCCAACAGGAGCATCCGCTTTCTGTTTCTCCTTGATATATTCAATTGCTTTATCTAATCCAACAGTACCTAAATCAGTTCCTTTGGGTAAAGAAACAAATTCCTCTCCCCATTTTATATAAGGTCCAAAGCGTCCTACATTGACAGATACTTCTTTGTTTTCATAGTTGCCCATGGGACCCTGTGCACCAAATAAGGCGAGTGCTTCTTCAAAGGTGATTGTTTCAATACTTTGTCCGGTAGGGACTTTAGCAAAACGTGGCTTTTCAGTATCATCCGCTTTGCCAATTTGAATCATGGCCCCATAGCGTCCCATTCTGGCTATCACAGGTTTTCCTGAATCGGGGTCTAGGCCAAGTTCTCTTTCGCCTTTGATCCTTTCTGCAGTTTCAATAGTTTTATCAACATCTTTTTTAAAAGGCTTATAAAAGTCTTTTATCATGCTGTTCCACTTCAGCTTTCCAGCGGCAACTTCATCAAATTCGTTTTCAATTTTAGCCGTGAATCCGTAATCCATTACATCGTCAAAATATTGTAATAGAAAATCAGTTACTACTAATCCCAAATCGGAGGGGAATAATTTTGACTTCTCAGCTCCAGTATTTTCCTGCTCAATAGTTTTGCTAATCTTATCATTTTTGAGCAGAAGAACTTGAAAGTCCCTTCTAGTTCCTTCCTTATCTCTTTTTTCTACATATCCTCTTTTTAAAACAGTAGAGATAGTTGGCGCGTAAGTGGAGGGTCTTCCAATTCCTAATTCTTCTAATTTTTTTACTAAGGAAGCTTCCGTGTAGCGGGGGAGCGGGCGACTGAATCGCTCAACCGCTTTCATGGATATAAAGGGTAGATCCTGTCCTTTTTTAAGAGGTGGTAGCATGCCTTCCTCTTGTTCAGTTTCTTTTTCCTCATCATCCCGATCCTCGCGATATACTTTTAAGAATCCATCAAATTTTAGCACTTCACCGGATGCAGTCAATTCCTCAGTTTGACCGGAAATACTGATTTGAGCGGTAGTTTTTTCCAGTTCAGCATCTGCCATCTGGCTCGCCATAGTTCTTTTCCAAATCAATTCATAAAGCTTCACCCATTCTGCTTCTTTAATGGTGGCGTTATTCATGTAGGTAGGTCGAATGGCTTCGTGCGCCTCCTGTGCGGATTCGTTCTTGTTTTTAAATTTCCTGAACTGATGATATTGTTCGCCATATTGAGAGCGAACCGTTTCGCTGATTGCCGCTAAAGCCGTATCACTTAAATTGACACTATCGGTTCGCATGTAAGTGATATATCCGTTCTCGTATAATTTTTGTGCAATCAACATGGTCCTGGAAACTCCATAGCCCAATTTCCTGGAAGCTTCCTGTTGGAGGGTAGAAGTGGTGAAAGGTGGAGCGGGTGAGCGTTTTCCTGGCTTTACCTGGATCGACGAAACAGTATAGCTTGCGCCCATGCAATTTTGTAGAAACTGGTTGGCATTATCAACCGAGTTTTGTTTTTTGCCTTCTGCGCGAAACTGAACTAGTTTTCCATCTAAATCCTTCGCTGAAAAAAGAGCTTCTATTTTAAAGTGACTCAATGGTAGAAAAGCATTGATTTCTCGTTCTCTTTCAACAATTAAACGAACTGCAACACTTTGGACGCGACCCGCACTTAGATTGTTTCGCATGCTCATCTTACGCCAGAGCACTGGGCTTAACTCAAATCCAACTATTCGGTCTAAAATTCTCCTAGCTTGTTGCGCCATCACCAAATTCATATCAACTTTTCTAGGCTTAGTTACCGCAGCTTGAATTGCTGGCTTGGTAATTTCATGAAATACAATTCGCTTGGCTTTTTTAGGATCAAGCCCCAGTACTTCGCATAGATGCCAACTGATGGCTTCTCCTTCTCGGTCCTCATCCGTTGCCAGCCAAACTTCTTTGGATTTTTTAGCCAGGGTTGTCAAATCTTTTACTACTTTCTCTTTATCGGCAGCTACTTTATATCGCGGTGTAAAATCATTTTCGAGGTCAATCCCCATTCCTGCCTTTTCAAGATCCCTAATATGCCCAAAACAACTTTTGACCTGAAACTCCTTGCCCAGGATTTTCTCGATTGTTTTAGCTTTTGCAGGGCTCTCTACTATTAATAAATTTGTTGCCATTTGTACAAAAAGTTTGCTGCTGAACAGGACGCAAGTTAGGCAAGAATAGGAAAAATTATTTTAAAGCCCATATAAGCCTCTCTTCTTTGCATATATATTACCTTTGCAACCGCTATGTATACAATACGATTTACATTTGAACAAGCCGATTTGAACCCTCAGACTCTCGAATCGGTTAAACCCGGGCAAAGTTTGCTGGAAGTAGCACTTTTAAATAATATTGAGCTACATCACAATTGTGGTGGCGTTTGTGCTTGCAGTACTTGCCATCTTTATATTGAAAGTGGACAAGAGCACGTTGAAGAGATCAGCGATAAGGAGGAGGACTTCATTGATCGCGCAGTTAATCCCCGTCTCAATTCAAGACTAGGATGTCAGTGTGTGCTGCAGGAAGGGCAGGGCGAACTTGATATCAGGATTCCTGACCAATCTCAATTTTTAGGCGAATAATATAAATAATATGGCACATTTTGAACCCCCGATAGGATGGAGTGATCATGAAGACATTGCACTGAAATTATACGAACGATTTGGCGACGAGTTTACTGAAAGTAAAATTTACCGTATTCGCTTTACGGAATTGTTGGAGTGGATTTTAGAGATCCCAGGTTTTACCGGTAAAAGAGAGGAGAGTACGGAAGGACACCTGGAAATGATCCAAAGTTCTTGGGTCTATGAGTGGCGGGATAATCAAAAATAATCTATGCAGACTGCCTCTTCTTTTGAAGATATCAAAGCTTTTTTCTTTGATATGGATGGTGTGCTCACCGATGGTAGTATTGTGCTTGCATCAGACGATATGCAACTGCGTACTATGAATATAAAAGATGGTTACGGTCTTCAATTTGCCATAAAGAAAGGGTATTTGATTTTTGTGATTTCAGGGGCAACTAGTTTGCCTGCTCAAGCTCGGCTTCAAAAATTAGGGGTGTCTGAAATTTATATGGGAGTTATGGACAAGCATAAGCAGTTTCGAGAATTGCTTGATCGATTTAAACTCTCCAGTCAAGAGGTATTATATATGGGGGACGACATTCCTGATTTAGCTCCCATGCAACACAGCGGAATCGCCTGTTGTCCTTTTGATGCTGTCGCTGAAGTAAAATCTATTTCTCATTTTATTGCTGAGAAAAAAGGGGGGATGGGTTGTGTTCGTGAGGTTATCGAGAAAGTATTACGTGCAAGAGGGGATTGGGAGATTGATCCAACAATTTCTGCTCAATAATTACTAGTAAGCAATGAATCGCCTCCGTGGTATTTTCAGGCTGATTAGATTACCTAATCTTCTTTTTATCGGCTTGACGCAGTGTATGCTCCAAGCATGCATTTATACGCCTATCTACCAAGGGCTGATTCCAATTAATGATACTATTCAGTTCTATTATTTATTAGCCGCATCTTTGTTGATTGCAGCAGGTGGATACATTATCAATGATTATTTTGATGTGGCCATTGATGAGATTAATCGTCCAGCTAAGTTAGTGGTTGGCAAAATTATCAGTCGACGATGGGCTATGATTTTACATTTTTTGTGTAGCAGCATCGGTTTGTTTTTCACCTTTTGCTCTATTCGATCTTCTTATCAATTTTATTTAGTCCCATTGAATTTACTGGCTATACTCATGTTGTGGTTTTACTCCGTTCGTTTTAAGAAAAGCTTTTTACTGGGAAATTTGATGATCTCATTACTAGTCGCTTGGACTATCGTAATCTTTTTTCTTTCTAAAATCACCCCAATTGAGCTTGTACAAGGGGAGGAGGTTCGGCAGGCCCGTTTCTATCAATTATGTTCTTTATATGCCGGATTTGCGTTTCTTTCTACCATGGCCCGAGAATTGATGAAGGATGTAGAGGATCGAGAAGGAGATCGCCGACACGGTTGTAAAACCTTGCCTATTGTCTGGGGTATTCCTATTGCTCGGTTTGTAATATTGCTTTGGCTAGTCTTACTGTTGGTATTACTACTAGTAGTTATGATTTATCTGTTACAGTTCAAAATGCGAATCGCTTTTTTGTATGCAACTGTTATGCTGGTTTTCCCTCTCATTATTTTAATTAGAAAAACTGCTATGGCTAATCATGAAAAAGATTTTGGACTTTTAAGTAAACGCATGAGGTGGGTATTATTAGCCGGGATTGTATCCATGATTTTCTTCTATTTTTAAATTATGACGCCACTTATTTTAGCCTCCCAGTCCCCACGACGTAAGCAGTTATTAGAGTGGGCCACTATACCTTTTACTGTTATTGTCAGTGATGTGGAGGAGGATTTTCCGCCTTCCATTTCAAAGGAAGATGTTCCCGTTTTTATAGCCCGTAAAAAAGCCCTAGCTGTACAGCCTCGTTGTGCTGGTGATTCAATAATTCTTGCTGCAGATACTGTTGTGATATTGAATGACCATATAATCGGGAAACCGATACACCGGGAAGAAGCAGTCAGTATGTTGCTCTCTTTGTCAGGGGTTACACATCAAGTAATAACCGGAGTTGTCTTGTTGCAAGGGGATCGGGAAATTAGTTTTTCTCAAACAACTTCTGTTACCTTTCATCCCCTTACGCTATCGCAAATTGAGCATTACGTAGATCATTACAAACCCTATGATAAAGCGGGTGGATATGCAATACAGGAATGGATTGGTGTAGTAGGTATCCAATCGATTGATGGCGACTTCTACAATGTAATGGGGTTGCCTGTAAGCCTTGTTATTCAACACTTACAGCAATTTAGACAGCCCATTCGTTCCAATTGATTTCAACCTTTATATCGGGATGTATGCTCTTTGCAACTGGACAACTTTCAGCCGTTTTTCGTAATACCTCTTTGTCTCGGGCCTCAATGGTGTGGAGGTGAACGGGGATTAGCACGGTAAGCGAGATGGCGCTCACTCTGCGGGGATTGGCCTCCATTATTTTGTTAACGTTCATTTTCATGCCTTCTAATGGGATATTCAGTTGCTTTGCTTTTATACCCATGACGGTAAGCATGCAAGAAGCTAGACTTGTTGCCATTAGATCAGTAGGGGAAAATTGTTCTCCCTGGCCATGATTATCTACGGGGGCATCTGTGAATATGAATGATTCGCTTTGTAAGTGAACGCACCGTGTACGTAATTGACCCTGGTACTCAACAGTAGAAGTCATTCTCAATAATTTTCATAAATTTACGTTTGATATTTAAAATAAAGATTGTGCTAAAATCTTTTCTTCTTTTATTAAGTTTTTTGGCGGTCGCTCAGTTGCAGGCCCAACTTACGGTAGGTTCTCAAGATAGCCGTGAGGACCGTAAAGCGGAAAAGCGAAGAAAAATTAATGCACTCATTCGTCAGGCTGAGGAAGGCACCTTGGTTTATACCAAGCATAGCATTTTTGGGTTTCAAGCTCGTTCTAATGGTTACGGACTATTGTATGAGCTTGGTAAAATGAAAACACCGCTAAAGTCAACTATTTATCGTATTGAATTGACTGAAATAAAACATCCTAAGGAGAATCGTTTTCAGAATCTATCCAATCCTTTTTTGTTTATCAGCAATCCCTACATCTATGGGAAAGTGAACAATTTTTATCAGTTAACGCTTGGGGTTGGCCAACAGCGTTTAATTGGGCAAAAAGGAAACAAAAATGGAGTTTCAGTATCCTGGAATTATAACGGGGGTTTATCCATGGGTTTTTTGAAGCCTTACTTTGTTCAGGTAGAGAATCCAACGGGTACGGATATCAAATACATCAAGTACACCCCTGAGGATTCAATTTTATTCCTAGGCCCCTCGATTCTGGGGGCAGGTGGTTTTTGGCGTGGTTGGAACGAGTTGCGTGTAAAGCCTGGTGCTTTTGCTAAAACTTCTCTTCGATATGACTACGGAAGATTCAACGAAGTAGTAAGTGCACTTGAAGTTGGTTTTAGTATTGAATATTATCCTGGGGGAATACCCATTATGGCTTTGCAAAAGGATAAACCACTTTTTTTCCAAGCGTCCATTGCACTTCTCTTTGGAAGAAGAAAGTAGCGAAGTACTACCTTTGCATCATGTCGCAAGTGCCTGAGTCTATTTCCGTAAATCCTACGCAGCGTAAAAAGCCAGACTGGCTTAGGGTAAAATTACCAATTGGAGAAAATTACAAACATGTCAGGCAATTGGTGGATCAACACAAATTGCATACTATTTGTGAAAGTGGTAACTGTCCAAACATGGGCGAATGTTGGGGAGCGGGTACAGCTACCTTCATGATTCTAGGAAATGTTTGCACAAGAAGTTGTGGGTTTTGCTCCGTAGCAACGGGTAGGCCGGAAGCAGTGGATTGGGATGAACCGCAGCGCGTGGCTGAAGCGATTTTATTGATGAAGGTGAAACATGCTGTAATTACCTCAGTAGATCGCGATGAATTATCAGATGGGGGTTCTATTATTTGGCAGAATACTATTAAGGCTGTAAAAGCTTTATCGCCTTCTACCACTTTAGAAACCCTTATCCCTGATTTTAAGGGGAAAAAAGTGGATATAGATCGAATTATTGAAGCAGCACCTGAGGTAGTAAGTCATAATATCGAAACCGTAGAGCGTTTAACACGTCAGGTGAGGGTACAGGCAAAATATTGGCGCAGTATGGAGGTAATCCGTACGTTGAAAGAAGGGGGAATGCGTACTAAAAGTGGTATTATGTTGGGGTTGGGCGAAGCGAAGGAGGAGGTTGTTCAGACTTTGCAGGATCTAAAGGATAATGGATGTGACGTTGTTACAATCGGGCAATACTTACAACCGACAAAAAAGCATTTACCAGTGGTCAGGTTTGTACATCCTGATGAATTTGCTTCTTATAGAGAAATTGGCTATCAGCTTGGTTTAGATTATGTTGAAAGTGGGCCCTTGGTTCGTTCTTCATATCACAGCGAAAAACATGTGATTGCAGGATTAGGTAGGAAACAATGGGAGTCTGCTCAAACAACGTAATTGCATGCGAAAAGCTTTAATTTTTTTAATATTTTTTTTCCATACAAGCTGTTTGCTTGCTCAGCAAAGCTGGACCCGGGTAGATAGTTTGTATGCACCTCTTCCCACTTCAATGGAGGTTTGGAAATCAACTTCCCCAGTAGATGCGAAACCGTCTATCGTTTATTTGATTCGCGCTAAGTTGTCAGATCCTGCATTGTTATTCACGACCGATACCAGTAAAAATAGAAGGTTAACGCCTCGGCAATTTTTTGAAAAAAATGCCTCACCCTTGTTAGTAGTTAATACGAGTTTTTTTTCTTTTACTACGCATCAAAATCTTAATATAGTAATCCGTGATGGAGAACAACTTGCTTTTCAGGTTCATTCAATCCCTGGTAAAGGAAGAGATACGTTAACCTGGAAACACCCATTAGGTAGTGCATTAGGGATTAGTAGTAGGCGAAAGGCTGATGTGGCCTGGATCTATACCGATTCAGTATCAACATACCCTTTAGCTATACAAAAGCCCGTAAGTCCAATCAAGGATAGTCATTCAATTCTTTCAAAAAATGCATTTCTCAGCATGATTGCTGATAATGAGGCAAAAACCTGGAAGATGAATACCGCAATAGGCGGTGGCCCGGTACTCGTGCAAAATGGGGTTATGGCTATTGCTAATGAGCAAGAAATGAAATTTGCCGGACGTGCAATCGATGACCGTCATCCTAGAACTGCTATGGGTTATACCAAGGATGGTTGGTTATTAGTTTTAGTTGCAGAGGGCAGACATCTCGGCAAAGCAGAGGGATTGACTTTAAAGCAAACTGCTCAATTATTGATAGATTGGGGTTGTGTTGAGGGATTAAACCTGGATGGGGGAGGAAGCAGTAGTTTACTTATAAACGGCAAATCCACCATAGCTCCATCCGATAAAGAGGGTGAAAGGGCTGTACCAGGGGTATTTATAATTAAAAGAATGAGTTAATCTTCCTCCCAAACTAATGCGCTAGCACCCAGGATAGCAGCATCAGCCTCTTTCAGATTGCTAAAAACTAGTTTCACTTTATTTTTAAATACTTGAACGAGATTAGCTTCCATGGCTTCTCGTGTTGGATTTAAAATTAAATCGCCCGCTTTGGTAAGGCCACCAAATAATACAATTGCCTCGGGAGAAGAGAACATAACAAAATTTGCAAGCGCTTCTCCAAGTATTTGTCCCGTAAATTGAAATATTTCTAGCGCAATTTTATCGCCTGCAATAGCACATTCATAGACTTTTTCACTCGTGAGATCAGCTTGTTCAATATCTCGAAGCATGCTAGGTAATGTTGGTTGTTGCTCCAGCATTTCCAAGGCTGTTTCTCGAACACCTGTTGCAGAGGCATAGGCCTCTAGGGGTCCACGAATGCCAGTCCCTTTGTGAAGCCGTCCGCCTGGCCTTATAATTGTATGGCCAAGTTCACCTGCAAAACCATCATGACCCAGCACGATTTTTCCATTTATAAAAATTCCGCTACCAACACCAGTTCCTAGCGTGATAGTTATAAAATCTTTCATCCCTTTTGCGCAGCCATATTGCTGTTCTCCTGCTGCTGCAGCATTGGCGTCATTTGTCAATTTCACACGCATTCCAAACTTTTCTTGAAGCATGGAAGCAAGCGGAACAATACCCTTCCATTTTAAATTAGCAGCGTGTTCAATATTGCCTGTGTAGTAATTACCGTTTGGTGCTCCAATCCCTATGCCGGCAAACTGACTGATCCCCCCTATTTTTTCGATCATAGGTAGTAGAAATTCATATAGATCACCAATGAAACCTTGTACTGTATCATGAGCATTGGTAAGCATTCTTCCTTGTTCAATAATCTTACCTTCTCTATCAACAATTCCAAATTTTGTGTTGGTGCCCCCTATATCTACACCAATTGCATAATTAGACATACCAAAACGTTTATCAATTCTTATAAGTTAGTGACCTCCTGTGTTGCTATTCCCCTTGTTATCATAATCAATTCCTTGTTTTTTTAGAATTCCGGCAACGCTAATGGCATAATAAGCCAGGTAAGCAAAGCATGCAACTCCAACAAGGTAGGACCATTGTATACCCAAGTATGCATCGCCAGCCAAAAATCCTTGTAAGAGACTAATAAAGCCACCTCCCATGATCATCATAATCAACAACCCTGATCCCTCGTTGGTGTGTTTGCCTAGCCCTGCGATGGCTAATGTAAATATGCAGGGCCAAAGAGTAGAGCAAAAAAGACCAACACTAATAAATGCGTAAACACTAACCATCCCACTAGACAACATGCCTATAATCGTTGCAAGGGCACCCATTGTAGAAAAGATTAATAACTGCCTGGCTGGGTTGCCTTTACTCAGAATATCCCCAATGATCATTGCAACTATTACTATACCGTAAATGTAAAAAGGGGTAACATCATGATCCGCCAAACTATTGATCAATAAAAACACGCCAAATGCAACGTAGGGCATGATAAAACGTAATATTTGTTTGACACCTCCACTAATATCTAACGCACCGACTGAACCAGTCCAACGGCCAATCATCAAACTTGCCCAATAAAGTGATACGTACGGTGCGATATCTTTTGTCTCAGTTTGTGTGTAGATCCTCATGAATTCGGGGAGGTTCGATGCTGTACTAACTTCTACCCCAACATATAAAAAGATAGCCACCATTCCCATTACTAATTGAGGATACTTCCATACACTAACGCGACTGGTTGCGTTAGCATTATTATCATTTGTGAGCGCTGATGGCTCCACATGGTTCGGAACGGAAGAGAATTTAAATATGATAGCAGCAATTAAGAAGGCTGCACCCAAAATTAAATATGGTGTTTTAACGCTTTCAATACTGGCAACGCCGGTGCTGGCTACCACTGAACCAAAAATAGCCAAGCTAACAAGTACCGGGCCAATAGTAGTTCCCAAGTTGTTTATACCGCCAGCCATGCTGAGTCGTTGACTTCCTCTTTGAGGATCTCCCATTACTATAGCTAAGGGATTTGCTGCCGTTTGCTGAAGTGAAAAGCCAAGTCCTACAATAAAAAGTCCAGTTATCATCAAATTAAAAGAGGATTGTTGGGCAGCCGGATAGAATAGAAGCGATCCCAGCGCGGAAATGACTAGTCCGAGGGCAATTCCATTTTTGTAGCCTATTTTATTTAACAAATCGCCCCCCATAAATCTAGATACCATAAAATAGATGAGTGATCCAACGGTATAGGCAACATAAAAGGCAAAAGATACCATTTGTGACTGCCATTGCTCCAGATTTAGTTTTTCCTTGAATACAGGAATCAAAATATCATTAGAGGCGGCAACAAAGCCCCAGAAAAAGAAAACACTGATCAGTACACTGAATTGCGACCATTTAGTTTGTTGGCTCATGAATTGGTTTTTTGGTAGGGTTGAAAATAGGTGATTTTTGGTATGAAGCCTCATTTTTTTAACTTAAATTACGGGATAACGAGAGAGGGATTTTATGGTGATTCTACATGTTGCAGCAGAGTGTTTTCCTGTGGCTAAAGCAGGTGGTTTGGGCGATGTTGTTGGAGCCTTGCCAAAATACCAAAATCGATTAGGGGTGACCTCCAAAGTAGTGATTCCAATGTACCGTACACCCTTTTTGTATCAGGAAGAATGGGAGCTAGTGCATGAGGGCAGTCAATTTTTACAGGAGCACTTTTTTAAGTACAGTGTAATTCGTGAAAAATCTAATAAGCTGGGATTTGATCTGTATCTGATTGATATAAACGGGCTATTAGATCGAGAAAAAGTTTATGGTTATCCGGATGATCTAGAGCGATTTCTGGCTTTCCAACTTTCTGTCTGTGATTGGTTATTTAGTTGGTCTCAATTGCCAGATATTGTTCACTGTCATGATCACCATTGCGGGCTGGTTCCTTTTATCATGACGCAAGCCAATCAGTTTCGATCTCGTTTGCAAGCAATACCCACTGTTTTTACTGTGCACAATGCGCAATACCAAGGTGCTTTCGATTGGTCTAAACAAGCCATACTTCCTCCCCACGATTCCTGGAAATGTAATCTTCTTGATTGGCATGGACAGATAAATCCACTGGCAGCTGCCATAAAAACAGCATGGCGAGTTACAACCGTAAGCCATAGTTATCTAACGGAATTAATGGATAATGCTGGGGGGCTTGAAAAATTATTTCAAACTGAAGTAGAAAAATGCACTGGAATATTGAATGGAATTGATACTGAGATTTGGGACCCTTCTAGTGATCCCTACTTGCTTTATCATTATTCTTTACAATCAATGATTGAGGGTAAGCGTAAGAATAAAGAGGAAATCTGTAAAGAGTTTGGCATGGATCCTTCTCTTCCTCTTTTTTCATTTGTTGGGCGTTTGGTAGGAGAGAAGGCGGCTGATTTATTGCCGATAGCTATTCAGGATGCGCTTTTGCATAATCCTAGTAGAGCAAATTATATTGTTTTAGGTACTGGTGAAAAAGAAACGGAGTATCAGCTTCAAGAATTAAGAAACATTGCAGGTGGATTTTATAATTGTTACATTGGGTATCAAGAAGCGCTAAGTCACAGCTTATATGCTGGGTCTGATTTTATACTCATGCCAAGTCGTGTAGAGCCTTGTGGGTTAAATCAACTTTATGCCATGCGATTTGGAACCATGCCTATCGTTCGTCGGGTTGGAGGATTGAAGGATACCGTCATTGATCTAGGCGATTCTGGCGGATACGGAATTTGTTTTGACCAACCATCTGTTTGGGATATAACATACTCAATCCGTCGAGCAATCAACTTGTATTATGATAATCTTAAAGATTATCATAACTATTGTTCAAAGATGATGCAGCTTGATTTTTCGTGGGATAAAGCAGCTGGAAATTACTTGAATTTATATCGGACTTTAAAATAAACAGCTATGGCAGTTAGAACTATAACACATGCTACTGAAATACTTTCTGTAATTCTGGGAGGCGGAGCAGGATCAAGGCTTTATCCGTTGACGGCAACACGTTCAAAACCGGCTGTCCCAATTGCTGGTAAATATCGGTTGGTGGATATACCCATTTCTAATTGTTTGAATAATGGGATCGGCCGGATGTTTGTGTTAACACAATTTAATTCCGCCTCATTAAACAGGCATATTAAAAACACCTATCATTTCAGTGCCTTTAGTCGCGCTTTTGTAGATATTTTGGCGGCTGAACAAACTCCAGATAATCCAACCTGGTTCCAGGGAACTGCAGATGCTGTTCGTCAAGGGTTGCGTCATATTGAGCCATTCGAAAGTCAGTATGTTTTGATCTTGTCCGGTGATCAATTATATCAAATGGATTTTGCAGCTATGCTTGATCAGCACAAGCAAGCTGGAGCGGATATTACCATTGCTACAATTCCCGTTTCAGATCGAGAGGCTCCCGAATTTGGTATATTAAAAAGTGAGGAAGGAATGATAACATCTTTCATAGAAAAACCTTCACCATCGGTACTCCCAGAATGGGTTAGTGACACGGGAGACGAGATGAAAAAAAATGGCCGTGTTTATCTGGCCAGTATGGGTATTTACATTTTTAATCGGAACTTATTATTTGATATCCTGAGAAATGAATTCAAGGATGCCACTGATTTTGGAAAAGAGATCATGCCTCAGTCTATCGGGCGCTATAAGGTTGCTAGTTACCAGTATGGAGGCTACTGGACTGATATAGGGAATATTCGTTCGTTTTTTGAGGCCAATATTGAACTTACAGAGGAAATTCCTGCTTTTGATATGTTCGATAGCCATCGAACAATTTACACGCGTTCAAGGATGTTGCCTCCTGCAAAAATCAGTGGTACCACGATGGAAAAGGTATTAGTTGCTGAAGGTTCAATTATTAGTGCCTCCCGAATGGAGCGTTGTGTTATTGGAATACGAAGTCGGGTAGGTCTAGGGACCACTGTTGTGGACACCTACATGATGGGTAGTGATAGTTATGAAACATTGGATGAACTAGCGGATAATAAGCGAAAAGGTGTTCCTCCTGTTGGGGTCGGCGAACGCTGTTATATACGAAATTCAATTCTTGACAAAAATGTTCGAATTGGAAATGATGTTCGAATCAATGGGGGAAGTCATCTCGAGAATAAAGACCATCCACTTTATTGCGTCAAGGACGGAATTGTTGTTATAAAAAAAGGAGCTATTATTCCTGATGATTTTACTATCTGATCTCTTGATTTTCTTCCTATATTGAGAAAAATCTAACCCATGTCTACGGCATATACCGGCAACAAGGCAAAACTTAATTTTTGGCAGATCTGGAATATGTGTTTTGGTTTTTTTGGAATCCAGTTTGGCTGGAGTCTCCAAATGGGCAATATGAGTGCCATTTATGAATTTTTAGGGGCGAGTCCAGAACAAATTCCAGGGTTATGGCTAGCAGCTCCTATGACCGGTTTGTTGGTGCAACCCATAGTAGGATATCTTAGTGACCGAACTTGGCATCCAACACTTGGTCGTCGTAGACCATTCTTTTTAATTGGAGCGATCTTAAGTTCTATTGCACTTTTCTATATGCCCAATGCTTCTGCTATTTGGATGGCGGCCGGGACACTTTGGATTTTAGATTCTTGTATCAATATAACCATGGAGCCTTTTCGTGCTTTTGTGGCTGATAATTTGGATGAGAGTCAACAATCGTATGGATATGCCATGCAGAGTATGTTTATAGGTGCTGCTTCTTTTATTGCAGGATTCTTGCCTGGTATTTTAGTAAGTTGGTTTGGAGTTTCTCGCGAAAAGGGAGCCGGTGGTATTCCGCAAAATATTATGTGGTCTTTTTACATCGGATCAGCAGTTTTCTTATTAGCGGTATTATACACTGTTTTCAAAAGTCGCGAGTATCCCCCTTCTGATCCAAACTGGAAAGAAAAACGCCAACAAGATACACCGGGGTGGAAGGAGGTATTGAAAGCTATTACACAGATGCCAGATGCAATGAAGCGACTTGCAGTTGTTCAATTCTTAACTTGGCCAGGTTTATTTTTAATGTGGTTTTATTACAGCACTGGAGTGGCAAGTTCAATTTTTGGAGGTGACCCTATTACTAACAGTGATCGATATACAGAAGGGTTAGAATATGCAAACGCAACTTCTGCTATCCTGAACCTTGTTACGTTTGCTTTTTCTTTCACTATTCCTTTTTGGGTTTCTAAGTTGGGGAAGAAATGGACGCATTCTATTTGTTTGTTGCTTGGAGGACTGGGTTTGATTTCTGTGCATTATGTAGATAATCCCTCCTGGTTGTATTTATCAATGGGAATGGTAGGGATTGCTTGGGCCTCTATTCTATCAATGCCTTATTCTTTATTGGCCGGCGTAATTCCACAGGAAAAAATGGGAATATACATGGGGGTGTTTAATTTTTTTATTGTACTTCCTGAAATTATTGCAGCCTTGACCTTTGGTAAAATCATGGAAAACTATTTAGGAAATGATCGATTATTGGCTGTTTTAATTGGGGGAGTTTTGCTGTTATCAGCTGCTGTTGTTTGTTTGCTATTTGTTCGTGAGCGAAAATCTTAATATAATTTAATATGAAACGTATTTTTTTTCTATTTGTTTTTCAATTGTCCCTCTCTTTTTTATGGGGCCAAGCTGTTGTTTATCCAACCCATTGGTGGACTGGTTTTTCCGATCAACATCTAAATCTTATTATAAGAGGTGAAGATGTCGGGACGTTCTCATCTGCATCTATTCGACAAAGCGGTGTTAAGTTGGAGCGAATCAGAAAGGCTTCCAGTAAAAATTATCTATTTCTTGACTTACTGATTACCGCTGCCACCCAGCCAGGACAATTCTTTATTGAGCTAAAATCTCCAGGAAAAGCAACGATGAGGATTCCCTATGAATTAAAGCCTCGTTCTAAGCAGAATGGAGTGACTAGAGTGAAAGGGGTTAATACAAGTGATTTTATTTACCTGATTATGCCGGACCGTTTTTCAAACGGTGATCTTACTAATGATATTGTAAATGAATATCGAGATACATTTTGTAATCGAAATGATAAATTTTCTAGACACGGAGGAGACTTAAAGGGAGTTGGGAATCAGTTGTCCTATCTTGAAAAGCTAGGAGTTACAACACTATGGCTTACCCCTGTCAATGAGAATGATCAGCCCAGATTAAATGAATGGGGCAATAAGGTGGCAGGATATCATGGTTATTGGTTTACGGATCACTACCAAGTTGATAAACGGCTGGGAGGGAATAAAGCCTATCAGGAACTTTGTCAGTTAGCGCATGCTCGGGGCATGAAGGTTATCCAGGATGCTATTTATAACCATATCGGAAATTATCATTGGATTGCCCAAGATCCTCCCACTGCCGATTGGCTCAACAGTTCACAAGGAAAAAATCCGCCACATCATCGAGAAGAAGTTTTTTTTGATCCGTATGCCTCTACACAAGATAAACGACAAATGTTGGATGGTTGGTTTGTTCCGCACTTGCCTGATTTAAACCAACGAAACAAAGACGTTGCCCGTTTTTTAATTCAATATTCCATCTGGGCTACTGAAGAGTATGGTTTAGATGGCTGGAGAGTTGATACGTACAAATACAATGAAGAAGATTTTGTAAATGACATTAACACTGCATTGACACGCGAGTTTCCAACTTTGACCATTTTTGGGGAGAGTTGGGTAACTTCTCCTTTAGCAAATGCCTATTTTACTCGTAATAACGTCAAAACACCTTTTTCTCACAATGCGGAAGGAATGCTTGATTTTCAAACTTGTTTTGCAATGATCAACGCAGCTAAGGAGGAATCGGGTTGGTCTACTGGAGTTATTAAATTATACAATTCACTTGCACAAGATGTGTTGTATGCGGATCCTACAAAGAATTGTATTTTCCTGGACAATCATGACATGGATCGCATTTATTCAGTGCTTGGAGAGGATTGGAGTAAACTCAAAATGACTTTGAATTGGTTATTTACGTTACGCGGTATGCCGCAGCTGTATTATGGAACTGAGGTGTTGATGAAAAATTATAAAGTCAACACAGATGCAACCGTTCGTGAGGATTTTCCAGGTGGTTGGCCTTCAGATGATGTTCGTTCTAACCGGTTTATCAAGGAAGGAAGAACTATATCGCAGGATTCTACCTACAATTATATCAGTCAACTAGCTGGATTTAGAAAATCTTCTTCTGCACTAATAACTGGAAGACTCATGCAGTTTATTCCACGCGATGGACTTTATTTATATTTTCGATATGATTCCAGACAAACCGTGTTGGTAATTTCTCATACAGGAAAAGAAGTAGTAAAACCTGATTGGAGTGTGTATCGGGAGCGTGTTGATGGCTATTCCCGTGTCCGTAACGTGGTAACGGGTGAAGTAACTCGTCTCATAGATTTTTCAATTAAGCCTGGCGAAAGTTTTGTTTTGGAACTATTGCCTTAATTGTAATTGATGTTAAGCTTAAATGACCAATCGGTTTGGAGTTATTCATTATTTACCGAACAGGACGTAGTTGAATTTCAGGCTGGTACGCATGCTCGTTTGTATGAAAAATTTGGTAATCATGTACTCCAAATCCATAATACAAGTGGAACATATTTTAGCGTCTGGGCTCCTAATGCCACGGCTGTTTCGGTAGTTGGTAATTTTAATCATTGGGATTCGCAAAAGCATCATCTATTCCCTCGTTGGGATAAAAGTGGCATTTGGGAAGGCTTTATCCCACATCTTACCACAGGGGAGCTCTATAAATATTATATCTGGGGCTATGAAAGTTCTGAGCAGCTGAAAGGTGATCCATTTGCTAATTATTGGGAAAAACGACCCAATACCGCTTCGATCACGTGGGATCTAAAATATCGATGGAATGATAAGAAGTGGATGCATCAACGTAAGAAACGTAATTCGCTAGATGCTCCATGGAGTGTTTATGAAATGCACTTAGCTAGTTGGCAACGCCCTGATCCAAATGATGAAGGAAGTTATAATTCATATGAAGTTATTGCGGCGCAACTAGTTCCCTACCTTACTGAGATGGGCTTCACGCATGTGGAGTTTATGCCTGTCATGGAGTACCCATTTGATGGAAGCTGGGGATATCAGTGTACGGGCTATTTTGCTCCAAGCTCCCGTTTTGGACAGCCCCAAGGTTTGATGTTTTTGATTGACCAACTACATCAAGCTAATATCGGAGTCATTCTCGACTGGGTACCTTCCCATTTCCCCAATGATGCGCACGGCTTATTTCTTTTTGACGGTGCGCATACCTATGAATATGCTGACATGCGAAAAGGATTTCATCCTGACTGGAATAGTTACATTTTCAATTATGCCAGGGGAGAGGTTCGCTCTTTTTTGATTAGCAACGCTCATTTTTGGTTTAATTATTATCATATAGATGGAATACGTGTTGATGCTGTTTCCTCTATGCTAAAATTAAATTACTCTCGAGCAGATGGTGAGTGGGAGCCTAATCAATATGGTGGAAATGGAAATATTGAGGCAATTGCTTTTTTGAAATTACTAAACGAAGTTATCTATCGAGATTTTCCATCCGTGCAGACCATTGCGGAGGAGGCAACGGATTGGCCGGGGATATCTCGGCCTACTTTTCAAAGTGGAATTGGATTTGGGATGAAGTGGATGATGGGTTGGATGCATGATACCTTGCGTTATTTTAAGTCAGACCCTTTATACCGTCAACATGTTCAGGATAAGTTTTCTTTCAGCATGATGTATTTCTATGACGAAAATTTTATGCTACCGCTCAGTCACGATGAGGTGGTTCATGGGAAAAGTCCATTAATTTATAAAATGCCTGGGGATGAGTGGCAAAAATTTGCAAATCTTCGTCTGTTGTATACCTATATGTGGACACATCCTGGGGCTAAGCTTCTTTTCATGGGAGGGGAGTTTGGTCAGACCTCAGAATGGGATTTTCGGACAGAACTACAATGGTCACTACTTCAACATCCGATCCATTCAGGACTTCGTTCTTGCGTAGCTGCATTAAACCAATTGCTTACTACTATTCCCGCTTTGTTTGAAAGACAGTTTTATAATGATGGATTTCGTTGGTTAGACCTTTCTCATCGACAAGAATCTGTGATTGCTTATCAGCGAATGGACAAGAAGGGGAATGCTGTAATTGTTTTATTGAATATGACACCAATAGCCAGAAATCATTGGACCTTGAACCTGGTGGGCAAGCTAAAATGGAAGGTGCTTTTTTGCAGTGACCTGAAATCCTGGGGAGGGAGTAGTTCCATGGAAGATTTATCGGTAGTTTCCAGCTGGAATGATCGCAAGCAAAAACAGGTCAGTATAACTCTATATCTACCTCCTTTGGCCGGAGTTGTGTTAGGGTAGTCCTTACATACGACCGGGCACTTCTATACCAAGCAATGACATTGATTTTTTAATAACGGTTGCTGTTAACTTGGCTAATCGTAAACGAAGTTGTCGAATTTCAGCGGTTCCCGCGTTCATAATCGAATGTTGGGTATAGAATGTATTGAATAGTTTAGCAATTGTAAAAACATATAAAGCTACTACTGAGGGGTTGTGCTCGGTAACAGCCTGGTCGAGCACGGCAGGAAATTGTTCAAGCGAAATCAACAAATCTCTTTCTTCTTTTTCCAAATGTTTTTGCATGGGTAAAGAAGCTGCAGGCGTTTCTTTTCTTAAGATCGACTGGATCCTTGCATAAGTATATTGAATGAATGGACCTGTAAAGCCCTGAAAGTCGATTGACTCCTGGGGATTGAATATCATTTTTTTCTTGGGATCAACCCGTAGCAAGTAAAATTTTAATGCACCTAATGCCAGCGTTTGGTATAGTTTATCAAGTTCTTCTGAAGAAAAGTCTTTCACTTTACCCAATTCTTCTGTTTTAGCACTGGCAACCTGGATCATTTCAGCAATTAAATCGTCTGCATCCACTACAGTTCCCTCGCGACTTTTCATTTTTCCGCTTGGTAATTCTACCATTCCATAGCTTAAATGATAAATACCAGTCGCGTAGGGTTTATTCAGCTTTTGTAAAATAAGCTGCAATACTTTCATGTGATAGTTCTGTTCATCAGCAATCACATAAATACTTTGTTCGTACTTGTATTCTTGAAATTTTTGTTCAGCTAATCCCAGATCTTGTGTTATATAAACAGAAGTACCATCTTTACGCAGTACTAATTTTTCGTCCAGTCCCTCTTCTGTTAAATCAATCCAGATACTTCCATCATCTTTTTTGTAAAATGTTCCATTGGCGAGTCCTTGTTCTACAAATTGCTTACCTAGTAAATAGGTTTGGCTTTCGTAGTAGGTTTTATCGAAGTCAGCCCCAATCTTTGTATAAGTTTCTTCGAATCCTGTATAAACCCACTGGTTCATTCGATTCCACAATTCGAGTACTTCTTTTTTCCCTGCTTCCCAATCTTGCAATAGCTGTTGGGTGGCTTTCATTATTGGCGCTTCTCTTTCTGCTTGTTCTTTTGAGAGGCCAGCAGCTAATCCCTCTTCAACTTGAGCTTTGTGGGCATCGTTAAACTTGACATAATAATCCCCTACAAAGTGATCACCTTTTTGCCCTGTAGAAGCAGGGGTAGCGCCATTAGCAAAAAGTTGCCAGGCGATCATACTTTTACAGATATGAATGCCTCGATCGTTTACAACACAGCTTTTTGTAACATCGTAGCCTCTTGCTTTAAGAAGTTCTGCAATACTCCATCCCAAAAAAATGTTGCGTAAATGGCCCAAATGGAGTGGCTTATTGGTATTGGGAGAGGAATACTCCACCATCACTCGTTTGGTATGTGGGGACGCCTTCCCATAATCAGCATTAGGATAGGTGTTCTCTAAAAAATCAAGCAGACATTGGTCTTGCAGTGAAAAGTTTAAAAAGCCTTTCAATAAATTAAAGGATTTGAAAATACTTGCATATTGTTGACATGCCGTAGTTCCAATCTGCTCTCCGATCTCATCTGGATTGAGCTTATATTTCTTTACCAGGCCAAATAGGACCAGGGTGTAATCCCCTTCAAATTCAGCTTTGGTACGTTGAATCACCAACTCGTCTTTGGTAATTGGTAGATTCAACGTGTTCTTGACAACTTCTTCTAGTATTAGTTTTATGGTATTCTGTAGCAACATATAGTCAGGTCAGCGCAAAGGTAAAGGTCCCATTTGTCTTTTTTAAAGGTTTCATTTACTTTGCGTGTTATGAATATTCTGATGGAAAAATTGGCTCATTGGTTTAGTGATCTTTTTGACATTTTTCATCGCCCCTTTCATCGACTTATTCCCTTACAGACTTTCCGTTATTTGGTTGCGGGTGGCGCCAATACTTTTTTGGGTTTATTGGTCTATTTTCTTACTTATCGGTTGCTATTTAGGGAGTCGATTTTTGATCTTGGTTTTTATGCATTCAAAGCACATAGTGCAAGTTTATTCTGTTCCTTTTTAGTCACATTTCCTGTGGGATTTTTTTTTGCACGCTACGTAGTTTTTGAGAATTCGCTATTGAGAGGTCGTGTGCAGCTATTTCGATATTTATTGGTGTGCTTATTTAACCTGGCTTTAAACTATATTTTGCTAAAAACCTTTGTAGAGGTATTAAACTGGCAGGCAATATTTTCTCAGCTTATTACTGTTATACTGGTTGTTGCTTTTAGCTATATAGCGCAACGTAACTTCTCCTTTAGGTCTCAGAAAAATCAGACAAATTGTTGATTTTCACCCCTTAATCACGCCAAAATTGCCTTTTTTCTGGTTAGTTTCGACTTTTTTAAGTTTAAACTGACAAAATTGCATTTTGTCAACTTCGGCATAAGAGTTGATTATTAATATTCATTAAAATTTGAACAATGGGAAAAATAATTGGAATAGACTTGGGGACTACTAACAGCTGTGTTTCTGTTATGGAAGGAAACGAGCCAGTAGTTATTGCAAATGATGAGGGCCGTCGTACAACACCTTCGATTGTTGCTTTTCTAAAAAATGGAGAACGTAAAGTGGGTGACCCTGCCAAACGTCAAGCCATTACCAACCCCCAAAATACAATTGCATCTGTAAAACGTTTCATGGGTCGTCGTTTTGATGAAGTAGGGGAGGAAATTACCCATTGGAGTTATAAAGTTGCCAAAGGAGATAATAACACGGTTCGCATCGATATTGATGGGCGTTTATATACCCCACAGGAAATCAGTGCCATGGTGCTTCAGAAAATGAAGAAAACGGCAGAAGATTATCTTGGGCAGGAAGTCACGGAGGCTGTTATTACTGTACCAGCTTATTTTAATGATGCGCAGCGTCAGGCCACTAAAGAGGCGGGTGAAATAGCTGGATTAAATGTTCGTCGGATAGTTAATGAGCCTACCGCTGCTGCGCTTGCTTATGGATTAGATAAAGCGCAATCTGATAAGAGAATTGCAGTATTTGACTTGGGTGGTGGAACTTTCGATATATCTGTACTTGAGCTAGGAGATGGTGTGTTCGAAGTGAAGTCTACCAATGGAGACACTCACCTGGGTGGTGACGATTTTGATAAAGTGATCATGGATTGGCTTGCTGATGAATTTAAAAAAGAGGAATCTATTGACCTGCGTAAAGATCCTATGGCCTTGCAACGTTTAAAGGAGGCTGCAGAAAAAGCAAAGGTTGAGTTGAGTTCTTCAACGGAGACTGAAATTAACCTTCCTTATATCACGGCTGTTGATGGGGTACCCAAGCACTTAGTAAAAAAACTAAGTCGTGCTAAATTCGAGCAATTAGCAGATACACTGTTTGCTCGTTGTTTGAAACCTTGTGAGGCGGCCTTGAAAGATGCGGGTCTGTCTACCTCTCAAATTGATGAAGTAATCCTGGTGGGCGGTTCTACACGTATCCCCAAAGTACAGGAAATCGTAGAGAAGTTCTTTGGTAAAAAACCAAACCGAGGAGTTAATCCGGATGAAGTAGTTGCAATTGGAGCAGGTATTCAAGGGGCAGTTTTGACTGGAGAAGTTAAGGATGTACTTCTCTTGGATGTTACACCATTGTCTCTTGGTATTGAAACAATGGGTGCTGTGATGACTACACTAATCCCTGCTAACACCACCATTCCTACTAAAAAATCTGAGGTTTTCTCTACAGCAAGTGATAACCAACCTGGTGTCCAAATTCATGTGCTTCAAGGAGAGCGTAGCATGGCAAAAGACAACAAGAGTCTAGGTATTTTTAACTTGGATGGAATTCCGCCAGCTCCACGTGGTGTACCTCAAATTGAAGTTATTTTTGATATCGATGCGAATGGTATTCTTCATGTGACTGCTAAGGATAAAGGAACTGGCAAAGAGCAAAAGATCCACATTGAGGCAGGTTCTGGTTTGAGCAAGGAAGAAGTAGAGCGAATGAAGGCTGAGGCAAAAGCGAATGAAGCTACAGATAAAGCTGAAAGAGAAAAAGTTGACAAGTTTAACCAAGCTGATTCTTTACTCTTCCAGACTGAAAAACAATTGAAAGAATATGGCGATAAGATCCCCGCTGATAAAAAAGCAGTTATTGAACAAGCCGCGGAGAAACTCAAGGAGGCGCATAAAGCACAGGATTTGGCTGGAATTGATGCACACCTGACGGCTCTTAATACTGCCTGGACCGCTGCCAGTGAGGATATGTACAAAGCCACGCAAGGGAATGCACAACCTGGCGAACAAGCTGCCGGAGGTGCTCAGCAGCCTGCTGAAGATGTTACCGATGTCCCTTTTGAAGAAGTAAAATGAGGTTGATATCAAAAAATAACGGGGCCTGTCCATCTGGACAGGCTTTTTTTTATCTATTTGTGTCCTATACTTCTAAAAAGGATAGTTTTGTGCCGTTTTCTTATTAACCCAACAATTCGGTACCGAAATGACCAACTCTTATTTAGACCTTGTTAAGCAAACGTTCAATTTCCCACAGGAAGGGATTGAAGTTGAAGACGGAAATCTTTATTTCAATGGATTAGACTTGAAGGCCATTATTGCAAAACATGGCACTCCTTTGAAATTAACGTATCTCCCAAAAATTGGTTCTCAAATTAAAAAAGCCAAGTCCATGTTTGCGGCGGCGTTTAAGAAACATAAATACGAAGGGAAATATCATTATTGCTATTGTACCAAGAGTTCTCATTTTAGTT
>Ga0192647_100085_pt1 | contig 56042 bp, 43 predicted proteins | sample LauGreFa1BDMLBSN_2_FD_133046 | JGI IMG/M metagenome (GOLD analysis project Ga0192647, IMG submission 133046) | Freshwater lake microbial communities from Lake Michigan, USA - Fa13.BD.MLB.SN - reassembly | ecosystem: Environmental > Aquatic > Freshwater > Lake | place: Lake Michigan, USA... | reverse complement strand
TGCTGAAGCCGCGCTCGAGAGACTCGTAGTTGTTCACCGAACGGGAGTAGCCGAGCGAGCCGTCGACCACCCAGCGGTTAGTCTTGTACTCGAAGCGCGGGGAGAAGGTGCGGGTGTAGGTCAGCTTCGCCGACGTGCCGCCGCCATTGTTGAGCTGGGCCGTGTTGGCCGTACCCTCGCGGCGCGCGACGATCGTTTTCAGGCCGTCGCCGCCGACGGAGCTGCGGCCGTTGTTCACGTTGGCGTTGTCGTTGGCCGCGACGAAGGTGAAGTTGCGGTTCCAGAACTCGCCTTCCGTGTAGGTATAGATCCCCGTGAGCGACACCACCAGGTTCGGGGTGACCTTCCAGTCGGCGGTCAGCGTCATCGCGTCCTTGAGGATCGTCTTGTTGCCGTCCTTGAAGTCGATCTGCCGGATCACCATCGGACGCGGATCGGCGGCCGTCGGCGAGCGGTTGTAGCTGTTGTTGACGACGTACTGCTCGGTGTAGGAATGCGCGTGGCTGGCGGAGAGCAGAATGCCGAAGCGCTGGTTGAGGAACGACTCGGCGTAGTCGATGGAGTAATTGGGCTTCCACTTGTAGGATTCGCCGTCACGCGGACCGGCGGTCTTGCGCCAGGTGAACTCCTCGGCGTTGAAGTTGAGGCTGGTGTTGTAGGCGAGCGTGCGGCCCTTGCGGTCGAAGGCGCGCTTGGTGCGCATGTTGATCGTGCCCGCGGGGCTGTCGGCGTCGGAGTCCGGCGCCGTGGTGCGGTTGATCTCGATGGACTCGATGGCGGTAATGGAAAAGCCCTCGAAGGAGGTCGCGCGGGAGTTGGTGCCGCCACCGCGGTTGGCGTCGGCGCTCGCCGAGCGGATGCCGTCGAACGACACGCCCACATACTGGGAATCCATGCCGCCTAGGCGCGGGCCACGGGCCTCGGACTCGACGTAGTCGAGGTCGACGCCGGGAAGGTACTTCAGGAACTCGCCGACGTTGCCGTCGGTCACGTCGCCGAAGATGTCGGAAGCCACCGAGGTCGTGATGCTCATCGAGCGGCGCTGCGCCATGATGGCCTTGGCGTTGCCCTCGCGCTCGGAGGACACCGTGAAGGCCTGCAATTGCACCGTGCCACCGGCCGCGGTCCCCGGGGTGGCCGCCGTGCTCGTGAGGTTGATCTCCCGCACGGCGGTCTGCCCGGCAGAGATGGTGAATGCCTCCTTCACCGTGTTGTAGCCGGTGTAGTTGACGGTGATGGAGGCGGCGCCGGCGGCCACGCCGGAGAACGAGAAGGAGCCATCGTTCTCCGAGTAAGTCACCTGGTTGGTACCGTCGAGGCGCACCTCGGCGTCACGCACATACTCGCTCTTCGCCGGGTTGAAGATCCGGCCTTGAATGACGCCGGTGCCTTGGGCGCAGGCCACGGCCGCCAGCGCCAGCCAGGAAGAGAAAAGGGCGAGGGTTCGCAGCCACGTCCGCACAGGGTTTTGGTAGGGTTTCATGGGTAGATTTTGAAGATGTTGGACCCGCCCAGCGCGATGACGCCCTGGGCGTTCCGGGATCGTTTCGCCAAGCGTTGGAGAACACGCCCCACCGGCAAGCCGATCTTTGCGTTCCGCGCCCGGAACCGCTGACGCTTAGGTCAGTTCCAACCCGCGCATCGTGCCGGTGGAGGTCGCAAACTTGTCGGCCTCGATTCCCATCCGCTGCAACATCGAGACGAACAGGTTCGGCAGCGGGTAATTGTGGGTCCGGTCGAACCCGAGGTGCTGACCGTGGCGGAATCCGCCGCCGGCGAGGAGCGTGGGCAGGTTCGTCGTCACGTGGGTGTTGGCGTTGCCTAGATTGGAGCCGTACAGGACCATCGTGCGGTCGAAGAGCGTCTCGTCGTCCTCCCGCACCGCCTTCAGGTCGTTGAAGAGGTCGGAGAGGAGGCGCATGTGCCACTGGTCGATCGCCTTCAACTGGGAGATCTTCGCCTCCGAGCGGCCGTGGTGCGAAAGGTTGTGGTAGCCGTCGGTGATCTTGACCTCGTGATCGAGGTCGATCGTGGGCGAGTTCACGCTGTCGAGCAGGAGCGAGATCGAGCGCGTGGAGTCGGTCTGGAAAGCGAGGCGCGCCATGTCGTACATGAGCTTCACCTTGTCCATGTAGGCCTTGGGGCTGGCCGGATCGAGGGGCACCGAGGCCGTGACGCGGGGCTTCGGGCGGGTCTCCCATTCCCGCGCGGCCTGCAGACGCTGCTCCAATTCGCGCACGCTCGTGAAATACTGGTCCAGCCGGTCGCGATCCCGGGCGCCCACGCTGCGCTGCAGGTCGCGCGCCTGCCCGCCCACCGCGTCGAGGATGCTCCGGCCCTGCGCCAGCTTGCGCACCTGGGCCGCCACCTCCGCCGGCGACCCCTGCACAAAGAGGCGGCGGAAAACATCGGACGCCTTCTCCTCGCAGGGGATCAGCACGCCTGAGGCCGTCCAGGAGAGGCTGCGTGTGCCCTGCTGGACGTTCACGCCGAGCGAGAGCGACGGGAAACGCGTCTCGTGGCCGATCCGTTCGGCGACGAACTGGTCGAGCGAGATGGTGTTCCGGAAACCGCCGCTGCCGGGACGCGGCGCCGCGGTCAGAAAGCAAATGTCCGCCGGGTGTCCGGCATCGACATCCGGGTGCCAGACGCCGCTGAAGACCGTGAAATCGTCCCGGTGGACCCGCAGGGTCTCCAAATAGGGCGAAAGCGCGTAACCACGGCCCGTCTCCTTCGGGAAAAACTGGTCGGGCAGAAGCCCCAGATTGTTGCACACCGCCAACATGCGGCGCGGCTTGGCCTTGCGCTTGGCCGTGGCGTCCGCCCGCGCGAAAGCTGGCAGCATCGAGTCGAGGAACGGCAACGACATTGCCACACCCGCCCCGCGCAGGAAGCGGCGGCGCGACACCGCGCGCTGAGTAGAGACACGGAAGGCCGGAACGGTAGGTGCGGGGTGCATGGCGGGAATGGGGAACGGGTTCTCCGGGACCAACGATCGCGGGGGGCGGGGACTACAGGAAAAAGGAAAGGCCCACGGCGCCGGCGCGCAACCTCCGATCTCTCCGGCCCCGCGCCCGGATCACTTCCGCCGGAACAACTCGCTCTGCACGACCTCATGCACCAGCGAGCGCACGCCGTGACCGCGCGCGCGGGTCCGCGCGAGGATCGCCTCCACCGCGGCGCGATCGCCGAAGCGCACCGGCGCCCCCGTGGCGTAAACCACCAGTTGCCGCACGAGGTTCCGCGCGATCTGGGCCTCGTCCTCGAGCAGTAGGCGCTTGAAATCCCGCACGTCGGTGAAGGGTTTACCCCCGGGGGTCTCGCCGGCGCTGTCCACCGGCAGCGCCAGATGGAAGGCGAACTTCTGCCCTCCTCGCCCGATGCCGGGCGCCGCCTGCGCGGGTTCGCCCATCGCCCGGTAGCGCTCGCGGAACCCGCCCATCACATCGAAGCTCTCCAACGCGAAGCCAGGCGGGTCGATCTTCACATGGCAGGACGCGCAGTTCTCCAACGTGCGGTGCTTCTCCAGCTGCTGGCGGATCGTCGTCGCGCCGCGGATGTCGGGCTCCACCGCCGGCACGCTGGGAGGAGGGGGCGGCGGGGGCTTGCCGATGAGGCGCTCCATCACCCACGCGCCGCGCACCACGGGCGAGGTGGTTGTGCCGTTGGCCGTCACCTTGAGGACCGCCGCCTGCGTGAGCAGTCCGCCCCGCATGCTGTCCGGGGGCAACGGCACGCGGCGCAACGCGACGCCCTTCACCGGCGGCAGGCCGTAGTGCAGCGCCAGCTTCTCGTTCAGCAGCGCGAAGTCGGCCGCCACCAGGGTGCGCGCCGGCAGGTCCTCCCGTAGCAACTCGCGGAAAAAGAGGCGCGTCTCCTCCAACGCCGACTCCGCCAGAAGGTCGTCCAAATAGTAATCGGGGTAAAGAATCTCGTCCGGCGCCGTCGCCACGATCCTCCGCAGGTCGAGCCAGTGGTCAAGGAACGCGTCCGTGAAACGGCGCGCGCGGGGATCGTCGAGCAGGCGCTCCGTCTGCGTCCGCAGCACGGATGGTTCCCGCAACCGGCCCGCTTCAGCCACCGCGCGCAGTTGGGCGTCCGGCGCGGAATTACCCAGGAAAAGCGCGAGGCGCGTCGCCAGCGCGTGGTCGTCCAGCGGCCCCGGCCGCGCGTCGACCGAAACGAACTCGGGTGAGCACAGCACCGCCGTGTACGCCGCGATCATCGCCTCCGCGAAACCCCCGCTCGCGCCGAGCGTGTGCTCGAACACCGGCAGGAAACGCTCCACTTCCCCCGCCGGCACCGGGCGCCGGTAGGCCGCGCGCAGGAATCCTTCCAGCAGCCGCCGCGCGTCGGCGCGGGGATTGGCGGAGACCACTTCGATCCCTTTGCCGCCGGCAGCCGGGTCCCGCACCGGCAGGTCGCCGAACAACAGCCGATGGCCCGCCGTCGGCCACGCGTCGAGCAGGGGCCCCTCGACTTCCAGCCAACGGAACACCACCCCGGGCTGGCCGTCCTTCTCGGCGAGCGGGTTCTGCCATCGCCCCGCGCCCGGCCGGGACCGGAAAAACCGCGCCGCATCGGGCCGGATCGTCTCGCCGTCCAGCAACCACACGTCGAGCTCGTGCACCGCGGGCTCCGGCGTCACATCGAATTTCCCCAGCCACCGCAGCTGCCGCGGGGGAATCTCGGAGTAGATCGTCAGCGGTTCCTCGCGGCGGCCCGGGGAAATGTCGTCGAGGTCGGGGATGAACCAGCGGTCGGGCCGGCCCTTCACCGGCTTCGAGGGGCCGACCCAGACCGAAAACGCGTTGAACCGCAGCCGGTAGCGTCCCGCCTGCGGCGTCTTGAAACCGTTGAACTTGGGCTCGAGCGGCTCGTAGGCGCTGGCCACCAGGCCCACGCCCTCCAGCTCCCGCGTCGCGGGATCGGCCGCGCCGGCGGTCACGGGCGCCTTGCCCGCCCGCACGTCAGGTTGGGCGGCGCGATCCAGCACCGGGAAAGTCGCGCGCTCCGGCGCGGTGTTCATCACGGTGAACTTCATCGGCCCCGTGAAGCTTCGCTGCTCGCGGGCGTAGTAACGCGTCACCTTGGTCTCCGGCCGCGCGTTCTGCCGCGCGATGACCTGCCGCAGCGCGTACTCGGCCGCCCCGAGGTAGCGCGCCATCTGCACATGCGAGACGTCGAGCGCCTCGCCGACCTTGTTGAAACGAAAGGCCTCGCCGTCCTCCGGCAGCCATTCCTTCACCTGCAGCCAGGGGGCGTCCAGCAGGTCACGCACGGCGTTCTCGTACTCTAGGCGGTTCAGGCGCCGGCGCGTCGCCCGCCCCTCGGCTGACAACCGCGCCCGCTCCGCGGCGACCAGCTCCGAGGACAACCCGCCGAGAAAAGCCTCCAGTTCAGCCGCGTCCGGCCGCGGTTTTTTCGCGGGCGGCATCTCGCCGTCAGCCACGCGGTCGTGCAGCTTCACCCAGAAATCGTGGTTGCCCGGATCCGCCGGTCGGAAGGCCAGCGCGTCGAGATCGAGATCTCCTTTTTTCTCCACGGAATCATGGCAGGAGGCGCAGTGCTTCCCGAGGAACGCGCGCACGGGCGACGGGGGCGCGGCGAAGACGCAGGGGAACGCGGCGGTCAGGACGAGAAGGGAAACGACGGGGCGCACGGGCGACGGGGAGGGGCGACGCCGGCATGCTCGACGCCCGCCACCGGGTCGTCAACCGACGCCTCGGGTCGCGCCGGCCGGGGGGACGCTTTACGCGCCAGGCCCCGGCACGTAAGGTTTACCGATGCCCGAGGAAACGGAGTCACCCAAGCGGAAGTTCCGCTTCAAGCCGACGGCGTTTGAAACCGTGAACGAACGCTCGGAAGGCCGTCCGCCGGACGCGTCGCCGGATCCCGGTCCGGAGCCGGCTCACGCCCAAGCGGGCTCCATTGACGTGCATGATCTTCTGCGGGAGGCAGCGCGCGGCGTGCCGGTGACCGGTGTGCATCGCGGGAGCGGAAGCGACAACGAGGTGCGGAGCGTCCTGCGCGAGGAGCAGGCGCGGCAGGAAGAGGCGGGGTTGTTTGAAACCGGGACGCTCGACGACTCCGTGCGCCGGCGGCGTCTGCGGCGGTACGTTATCGTCCTGGTCGTGACCGGGGTCGCGGCCGGCACGATCGCCTTGCTCACGGGTCCGCGCGATCCCCTGCCCTTCACACTCGCGGTTGCCGGGTTCGGGGCCTTCTCGGCCTGGCTGACGTGGCGCACGTTTTTTCTCCGAACCCACTACGACGAGTGAGCCGTCGTGCGGACGGCACAGCGCCGGCTCAGGTGAGCTCCCAACCCGGCCGGTAGGTGCCGCGGATGATGGCGTCCGCCTCGGGGACGCCGGGCACGCGAAGATTGGCGGCGTCCCATGCGATCGGCCGCTTCAGGCGCAGGGACAGGTTACCGAGGTGGGCGAGCTCCGTGAGATGCGCGCCGTAGGTGAAATGGCTGCCGGCCGGCTCGCCTCCCTTGCACGCGTCGATCCAGTCGCGGTGGTGCCCTTGGGAGCGCCGGAGCGTCGCGGGCGGCTTCGGCGTGCCACGCAAAGATTCCGGAAACAGCCGAGGGGCACCGCCCGCGCCGTCGCATTGGATGACACCTTTTTCCCCGACAAAGATCACGCCGCGGCCCGGCAAGGGGAACGATCCCATCGCCGCCGGCACGGCGGGTTTGAGCCCGCCGTCGTACCACGTAAGCCGCACGGCCGGCAGCGGGCCCCGCGCGGGGAAGTCGTAGTAAACGATGATGCCGTGGGGCGCGATCTCGGCGTCCATCGGCCCGGCGCCCACCGCGTGCACGCGTGAAGGCGCCGGCAGATCGAGCGCCCACGTGGCGCAATCGAGGTCATGGCAGCCGAAGTCCCCGAGGCTGGAGCCGCCGAAGGCCCAGAAGTCGCGCCACGCGACCGGATGGTAGGCGGGATGAAAAGCCCGCGGCTCGCGCGGCCCGAGCCAAAGATCCCAGTTGAGCCCATCCGGTACCGGTGGCGCGCCCTCCGGACGCGCCGTGAGCGTGGGATTCCACCGGCGGGTGCCGACCCAGACATGGACCTCGCGCACGGCGCCGATCGTCCCCGCGCGGATGTGCTCGACGGTCTCGCGGATGCCGACGGTCGAGTGCCCCTGGTTGCCCGTCTGCGTGGCGAGACCCGTCTCGCGCGCCACCCGCGCGACCTCGCGGGCCTCCCAGAGGTTATGGGTCAGCGGCTTCTCGCAGTAGACATGGCGGCCGGATCGCAACGCGCGCAGGGAGATGGCGGCGTGGAGATGGTCGGGTGTCGCGCACAGCACGGCGTCGAGGGACTTTTCCCGGTCGAGCATGACGCGGAAGTCCTCGTATTCCGCGCAACGGAAGCCCGGCTCTGACTCGCCGTGGCGTTTCTCCACCGCGGCCCGCGCCGGGGCGCGGCCTCCCGCGCCCTTGTAGTAGAAAGCCTCGAGGCTGAATTCGCGGGCGGGGTCGGCCACGGCGGTGACCCGGACGTCGGCCAAGTCCAGCAAAGCCCGGAGATTTTGAAGACCCCGTCCGCCGACGCCGACCACGCCCACGTTGACGCGCTCGCTCGGCGGCACGAAACGCGGGCCACCGAGAACATGACGCGGGAGCACGGTGAACGCCGTCGCGGCGGTGGAGGCGGCGCGGAGAAATTTCCGGCGGGTGGATGGGGTGGCTTTCATGAGGCGGAAAAACGGGCGCCGGTTGCGGTCAGCGCGGTTCCGCCCGCAACGCGACGACGACGGGAAGATCGGCCGGGGCGAGGTCGTAACCATCGAGCTCGGAGAGTTCGACCCAGACCAGGCCGACGTGTTCGTGCGGATGCGGGGCGGGGCTGCCCGGCGCGAGGCGGCAGCGCAGCGGGATCATGTCGATGACGGCGAACCCGTAGTCGTGGGTGAAGCGCGGCAGCGGCTCGATGCCCTCGATCTCGACGCCCAGTTCCTCGCGCAACTCGCGCGCGACGGCGACGGCGGGCGTTTCCCCGGGCTCCACTTTACCGCCGGGAAACTCCCACTTCAGCCCAAGCTTCTTGTGGGCCGGCCGGCGCGCCAGAAGCAGGCGGCCGCGCTCGTCGACGATCACCGCCGCCACCACCGGCACCGGCGGTTTCCCGGCGGGCCCCGCGGAGATCGGCGAGGAAATCGGCATCCGGGAACTCACGCAGAGCACACGCGGCGGCCCAAGCCCGAAAACCAAACGCCGCGGCCAAAAAACCCTCGCGCCGTCGCGGCGCGCGACAATCCTCCGCCGCGATGACTGACCCTGCCGATCCCATCGTGCCGAGCCCCTTGGACCGGATGCGGGGTCGGCGCGAAAAACCGCGGATCCACCCGGCGGAAAAGGCGGTTTTGGTACTGCTCGCAACCCATCTTACGATTCTTCCCTGGGCGCTGGGCGCGATGCACCTACCGGCGCAAATCGCCAGCGCGGTTCTCGCGGTGGTGGCCATGGCCGCGGCGCTGGTGCCGCGGACCTACCGTCCGGACGAATCTGGACGGGAACCCTTCCGGCTGGTTCCCGGCAGGCGGCTGCTACGTTTCCCGGTCTTCTGGCTTGGACTGGCACTGCTGGGTTACGTGCTGCTGCAGGCCATGAACCCTGTCTGGGCGCACGCCACAGACGGAAAGGTGTTTTGGATGGCACGAATTCAAGGCAGCGACTGGCTGCCGCCCGGTGTGCAGGTGCCGTTTGAGAAGTGGGGTCCTTGGCGAGTCCTCGTGGTTTTCAGCACGGCCTGGCTAACCGTGTGCGCGGTTTGGGTGGGGTTCACGCGGCGCCGGAGCCTCCAGATCCTCATTGGGGTGCTTACGGCAAACGGCCTGCTCGTCGCACTGGTGGGTGTGGCCCAACGGATGACCCGCACTAACCTGATCTATTGGAATCTGGATTTTCCCGGAGCGATGACCTTCGGCCCTTTTGTGTATAAGAACCACGGGGCGGGCTACCTCCTCCTGCCTTTGGCTGCCGCCTGCGGGCTGGCGGGCTGGTTCTACCTCCGGGGCTTGCGACGGCTTGAGAAGTCCAATCCCAGCGGGGTGCTGGCGTTCGCCGCGACGTTCCTTGCGGTGGCGATCGTGACGAGCTACGCCCGCGGGGCGACGCTCACCATGCTCGGCTACCTGCTGTCGTGCATCGCCGGCTTTGTGGCGCACCAATTGAGCCTGCCGAAGGAGCACCGCAAAACGATCATCCTCGTAGTGATGCTGCTCGTCTTCGGGTACTTCCTGGACACGGGGTTGCAGGCGTTACGGGCCGGCGAGGCCTGGGAACGGATGAAGAGTGGGGTCACGCGGCAGGACACTTCCTGGGAGAGCCGCGAATGGGCGAGTGCGGCCACCTGGGAAATGATCAAGGAGCAGCCGCTGACCGGAGCAGGAGCCGGAAGTTTCCAGTACGTCTTTCCCGTCTACCAGCATCGTGACCCTCGGCTGGTGAAGTCGTCGGACGGCCGCCCCATGTTCTGGCAGCAGGCCCACAACGACCTGCTCCAGTTCCCCGCGGAACTGGGAGCGATCGGCAGCCTCCTGATCCTCGCCATGCTCGCCTGGTGGCTCGTGGAGCTGGTGAGAAGCTACTTCTGGCTCAACGCCTTCAGCCTCTGCCTCACCGTCGGCCTGCTCGCCCTGCTGGTTTACTCGTGGTTCGACTTCCCGTTCCAGTGTCCCGCCATCCTGCTCACCTGGTGCGCGATGTGGCCGGTGGTCACACTCTGGACACAATTCGAGGAGCAGCGCGGCGGCTGAGGCGGGCGCCGTTTTGCCGGAACATCGGCGGACGGCGCGTGACGAAGGGATTCGGATGACCATGGCTCGCCGAACCCTGAACCGCGGGCTCGCCGCCCGCATCCTGCCCCTCCTTTTCACGGCGCTGGCGTTACTGCCGCCAGTGCATCTGGCGCAAGGCGCCGAACCGTCCCGCCCACCGGAACCCGAAAGCAACCCCGGGGCGGGAATGATCAAGGCCGCCGAGCCGACACGCCTGGAAACGGAATCGGCGGGCGTCCACGGCCAACTTCCGGTGGCTCCCGAAGTCGTTTCCCCCGGCAACCGCGGCGACCTTGATTACACCATTGTGGCGGAGCCCTTGCACGGCCGGGTGGGTCTCGCGGCGCCGGAGGAAGGCGCGGATATCTTCCGGACCAAGCGCTCCCGGCTGGGCTACTTCGCGTACCGGCCAGAGGAAGGATTCATCGGCGAAGACTCTTTTGCCTATACCGTGCGCAACGAAACCACCGGGCTGTTCTTCCGGGGCGAAGTGGTGATCACCGTGAAACCGCCCCCGGCCGTGGTGCTGCAAAAATTCGAGGTCGGCGCCGATCGCGTGCGCGCCACGCGGATGCGCGCAGTGGCGCTGGCGACACGCCCCAACACACCCATCACCGCGAAACTGCCCGGACACGCGGAATCCATGTCGCCCGCGGACCTCGCGGGGGCCGCCGAGCCCCGGATCGCCTACCGGTTGGACGCGCAGGCAAAGCCCCGGCACGGGATGGCGCGGCTTGATCCCGAGAGCGGCCAACTGACCTACGCGCCCGACCCCGGTTACATCGGCGAGGACCGCCTTGGCTACTACACCGTCGACGAAAACAACCCGCACCTCGGCGCGGCCAACGAGGTGGTGATCGTGGTGGAGCCCATCCGCCATTCGCGGCGGCTCGAGGTGGATCGTAGCCGGGGCCGGCCCGTCGATCTCGTGTTCGTCATCAACAACTCGCCCTCGATGGCCGCCCACCAGGGCCGGATCGCGGCCAACCTCGGGCGCTTCCGGCGGCTCTTTCATGACCGCGAGCTCGATTATCGCATCGGTGTGCTGACAACCGATTTCGTGAATCTCGACCCGGCGCTGAGAAACGAGCAGCAGCGGCTCTTCAAGGAGGTGCGGTCGGTGCGAATCGACGCGGCGGGCCGGCCGGTGACTGACGCACGCGGACGCCCGCAGCCCGTCACGAAGACGGTCGCCAGCAACGGCGCGCTCGTGGCGCTGCCCGGTCTGCCGGAGCCGTGGGTGACACCGGCCACACCCGACGGGGTTTTCGCGGAACTCGTGAAAGTCGGGACGAACGGCGACAGCAACCGCACCGCGTTTACGGCGGTGTACAACTTCGTCGCCGACTTCCAACAGGGACGGCACGCCTTCCTCCGGCCCGAGGCTCAGACCATCGTGGTCTTCTTCATGGACGAGGAGGAAACGCGAATGGCGCGGTGGAACGAGGGCTCACCCGAAGGTGCCCGGACGGAATGGATCGAGGACGGGCGCCTGCCCGATCTCATCCGCCGCCATAACGCCCGCCGTCCGCAGGCACCGCAGACCCTCGACGGCTACATCAACCAGTGGGTCCTGCGACCCTTCGTCATCGTGAAGGGCAACCGCCGGGGCGCGGTGGAGATGCACGCGGTGGTGGCACCCGACAACCTTTCCCACCGGCGCGCGGCCGAACTCACCGGAGGCACCGTGTTGAACATCCGCGATGATTTCTCGGCGCCGCTCGCCGCGCTGGGCGACCGCATCGCCGACACGGTCGCGGTGGCGCTGGAGCCGGTTTCGGCCAACGCGACATTTCATGCCCCGAGCCTGAAGGTGCGGGTCGACGGCCGAGCGGTGCCAGCCGATCCTCGCGACGGCTTCACTTACGACGCGCAGACCCACAGCCTGCGGTTCCACGGCGCGGGCAAACGCCAGGCGGATCGGGCCCGGATTGAAATCACCTACGACGAGCACCTCTGAACCAACGGGGTCGGCTCAAAGGCGACCGGCCGGGATCAGCTGGAAACCTTCGGCCGAAGGTCATGAACCAGCGAGAAGGCGAGTGAAGCGGAAATTTCCGTCCGCCGCCCTCCCATCGCGAACGGATGAAAAAAATCCGGCCGGCTCAGGGCACCTCGTAGATCTCGAGGAGGGCGGTGCCGGAGGAAACAGAGTCGGTGCCCACCTGAATCGTGTAAACCCCGGCGGGTAGCGCCGCGAGAACCGCGGCGTCCTTGCTACCCGCGGGCAGCGCGAACGCGCCGGCCCGCAGCGCGGCGGCGGCGAGATCGGGCAGGCTCGAGACCCAGTTGTCGTTTCCGCCCAGCAGCTGACCGGCGCTGTCGTAGAGGGAAATGGAGGGATCGGCCACGGTGTTGGAGGCGCCGAATTGCGCCATCGCCGGCCCGACGCCGCGCAGCAGCACGCGGGCGCCGGCGCCGCCATCGAGCACGAAGCCGCTGATGAGCGCGCCGGAACCGGCCGCGGCCGGGCCGCGGCTGGACACGTTGACGAGCCGCGCTCCGTCGCCCGAGCCGGCGTCATAGATCTCGACGAGCGCGATACCGGAACGGGCGGCCGCGCCCCCCCCGACCTGCACGGTGTAGACACCGGGGGAGAGCGTCACCAGCGCCGCGCTGTCGGCGCTGCCTGAGGCGAACGGGAAGGCGCCGGTGCGCGTGGCGGCGGAACCTGCCTCGCGGCTCCAGCCCTCGGTGCCGGCAACCAGCGTGCCGCCCGAGGCGTAAACCTGCAGCGAGGTGGCGGTGAGCGCGCCCTCGACCCCGAAGGCGCCCAGCGCGGGACCGGCCCCGCGCACCAGCACCGACCTGGGCTCCGTACCAGCAATCGCGAAGCCGAGGATCAGCGGGTTGCCCGGCGATACCTCGCCCCGGGTGGAAAGATTGACGAGCCGCGCGGGACGGGAATCCGCGGCCCGCGCGGTGTCGCCCACCGTGATGGAGACCGTGCCCTCGCCCGGCACCGCGGTCGTGAGGGAACGCGGGATGATGCCGGTGGCGACGTCGACGCCCGGCTGGGCGGCGGCCTGCGCCGGAGTGGAGGTGCTGTTCGCCGGAATGCCCAAACCGGGCACCGGGCTCGCGTAATTGAACTCGCGGATCACCTCGTAGAGCCCGGAGGCGACCCCCGCGACCGAAGGCGTGACCGCGCGGGCTCGGATGTAGAAGACCGCGTTGGCGGGCAGGTTCGCACCCGCCACCTGCCAGTTCGCTGTGCCGGGAGCACGGACTCCTTCGCCGAGCCGGGTCCACGTGACGCGATCCGGGGAGATCTCAAAGAGCACACTGGAAATTTCCCCGATCGCACCGGAGCGGTTGAGCAACACCGAACCCCGGTTGGCGGCGACGCCCAACACCTGGGCACCGGAAGCCTGCGCCGAAAGCCGGGCGATCCCCGGGCGGGCCACTCCGCCCACCGCGCTGAAGGACCCGCCGATCATCAGGCGCCCATCCGCCTGCAGCGCGAGCGCGGTGACCGCGCCGTTCGGGCCGGGGGAGAAAGCGTTGTCCGCCGACCCATTCGCGTTCAACCGCACGAGGCGCGAGGGGCTTCCCGCGACGAGCACCTTGCCGTCGGCCTGGAGCGCCAGTGCCACCGCGCTGCCAGCGGGGGCGGAGAAGGAGGAGTCGGCCGAACCGTCGGCGTTGAGACGAGCGACCCCGGCTTGGTTGACCGCGTAAAGGACACGTCCGTCGGCCTGCACGGCGAGCGAGGTGACCGGTCCACTCACGCTGGCGGAGAAAGAGGCGTCGGGGGCACCGGCGGCGGAGAGCCGGATGATGCCGCCCGCATGGCCGACCAAGACGCTCCCATCGGGCTGCAGCGCCAGAGAGCGCACGGCGGAAGGAGCGCCGGCATTGTACGAGGCGTCGAAGGTGCCATCGGCGTTGAACCGGGCGAGGCGCTGGCGGGTGACGCCGTTGATGCTGGTGAAGGCTCCGCCGACAATCGTCCGGCCATCGGATAGGGCCAGAAGCGCGTGCACCGCGCCGTCGGGCCGCGGCTGGAACGAAGTCGTGACCGAACCATTGTCGTTCAGCATCGCGAGATTCCGGGCGGCCACGCCGCCGATGCCGGCGAAACTCCCGCCCACGAGAATCGAGCCGTTGAGTTGGAGATCAGTGAAGCTGCCGCCGACGAGCACCGTGCCGTCGGGGCGGGCGGCGACCACGCCGATGTTGCCGCGGATATCGGGATTGAAGTTGAGGTCGATCGCGCCGCCGGTGTCGACACGGGCGAGGCGGTTGCGGCCCACCGGGGCTCCGGTGCCGCCGGGCTGGAGCGTTGTGAACGCGCCGCCGAGGAGCACGAAGCCGTCGGATTGGACCGCGAGCGTCGTCACCGTGCCGTTGGGGTTGGGATTGAAGGACTGGTCCACGGCGCCGTCGCTGTTGATGCGCGCGAGATTGTTACGGAGCACCAGCGCGCCTCCGGCGGCCGGTTGGAGGGAGGTGAATGACCCACCGAGCAGGAACTGACCGTTGGTGAGGGCGACGACCGCGTTGACCGGGCCGCTCGCGTTGGGGTTGAAGTTCTGGTCGAGCGAGCCGTCCGAATTGAGTCGAGCGACGTAGTTGCGCGTCACGGCCGTCGAGGTGGCGTTGGGCACGAGACTGTTGAAAGAGCCGACCGCAACCACCTTGCCGTCCGCCTGAAGGGCGAGGCCGTTGACGGACGCGCTGGGCGAGGGGTTGTAGTTGGCGTCGATCGTGCCGTCCTCGTTCACGCGCGCGAGATAGTTGCGGGCGACGCTGGTCGAGGTGAGGTTGGGCGTGAAGCTGGTGAAGTCCCCGCCGACGACGAATTTGCCGTCGGTCTGGCGCACGATGCCGGCGATGCGGGCGTTGGCGCCCGGGTCGAAGGTCACATCAAGGGACCCGTTGTTGTCGATGCGCGCCATGCGGTTGCGCGCGGTGCCGCCTACGGTGGTGAAGGAGCCCGTGACAACGATACGACCGTCGGGCTGCACGATGATGCCGGTGACCGCCCCGTTGGGCGCGGGGGTGAAGGAGGCGTCGAGCGCACCGTCGGCGCGGAAGCGCGCGAGGTTTCCGCCAGCCGCGTTGCCCAGGTTGGCAAACGATCCGCCGACGAGAAGCCGGCCTTCGCGGTCGATGGCGACGGCCGCGATCTCGCCGCTCAGCCGGGCGCCCGCCGAGGCGAAAGCCGCGCGCAGGGTGCCGTTCGCGTTCAGCCAGGCGAAGCCCGAGAGCTGCGTGGGCACAGGCGCGCCCGCGGTGCGGACCACGATGGCGTGCACCGGGCCGTCGGTGGCGAGCACCGGGCTGAAGTCGGGATCCGGCGTCCCCTCCGAACGGAAGCGCGCGATGTTGGTGCTCTTCGCACCGCCCAGATCGGCGAAGCTGCCGACCGCAACCACCCGGCCGTCAGGTTGCACGGCAAGGGCGCTTACCACCGCGCCGGAGGCACCGCCAGCGGAGGCGTCGAACCCGGTGTCAACCTGGCCGGAGGACAGGAGCCGCGCGAAATTGCGGCGTGTGACGCGCAATGCGGCGCCAACCGGCTGCAGGGAAGTGAAGGCGCCGCCCACCAGCAGGCGGCCGTCGGCCTGCAGGCGCAGGGAGTCGACGCGGTTGCCTGCCTGCTCGCTGAGGTCGAGATTGAAGGAGGCGTCGACGGTGCCGTCAGTGTTCAGGCGGGCCGCGTACTTGCGAAGGGTCCAATCAGCGGCCCCGTTGGGCTGCAGGGTGGTGAATGCCCCGCCGATGACGAGCCGCCCGTCGGACTGCAGGACCGAGGTCAGCACATTGCCGTTGGCGTTGGGATTGTAGGCGAAGTCGAGGTTGCCCTCCGGCGTGAACCGCGCGAGCCGGTTGCGCACCGGCACACTATCGGTCGAGCGCCCGCTCGCGTCGGTCGTCTTGTCGAGCTTACCGTCGGTTCCGACCGCCGTGGAGAAGGCGCCGCCGGCCACCACCTTGCCGTCCGACTGCAGCTGCAGGGTGCTCACCTGGCCGTTGAGCGTCGGACTGAAGGCGTCGTCGAGCTTGCCGTCCGCGCCGCTGATGCGGGCGATGAAATTCCGCGAGACGAAGGAAGCGTTGATATTCCCGAAAGCTCCCGGACGAAGGGCGCTGAACAAGCCGCCAAGGATGATCTTGCCGTCGCCCTGGACCACCAGCGCCGAGACCGTGGAATTGGGATTGGGATCGAAGGCGGAGTCGATTGTGCCGTCGGCGTTGAGGCGCACCAGATTGGCGCGCGCCTCCGGTGTCGAGGAGCGGCCCGGGGTGACGAAGTTGAACGTGCCGCCGACGAGGATCTTGCCGTCGTTCTGCAGCACCAGAGTGCCCACCTGGCCATCGAAGTGCGGGTAAAACTCGGAGTCGATCGAGCCACCGGAATTCAGTCGCGCGAGGTGGCGCCGGGTCTCCCCGCCGATTTCGGTGAACGCGCCGCCGACGATCACCTTGCCGTCAGGCTGGAGCGCCAGCGCATAGACGCGCCCGTTCAAAACCGGGGCGTAGGCCGGGTCCACGGTGCCGTCGGCGTTGAGCCGCGCGACGTAGTTGCGGGTGAGCCCAGCGATGCTGGTGAAGGTGCCCGCCACCACGATTTTCCCGTCGGACTGCGTGACGGAAGCGAGGATGCGGCCGCCCGCGTCGAGTTCAAACGAGGCGTCGAGCGAACCGTCGGCGGCGAGGCGCGCGAGGCGGTTGCGGACCACCGCGGAGGTGGATCCGGCCGGCGTGGCGCGGGTGAACGATCCGCCGATCACAAGCTTGCCGTCGGCCTGCTGCACGACGGCGTTGACCGCGGCATTCAGGGTCGGCGCGAATCCGTTGTCGAGGGAGCCGTCGGGGTTGAAGCGGGCCACGAAACCGCGGCTCACCGACGTGGCGCCGCGACCCCACACCGCGGAGAACGCGCCGCTGATCACGATGAGGCCATCGGATTGGACGATCACCGAGGACACCGCGCCGTCGGCGCGCGGATAGAACTCGGAGTCGAGCGTGCCATCGAGGTTGAGCCGGGCGACACGGGAACGGCCGGCGGGGTTGACGTCGGTCGGGGGCTGAACCGTGGTGAAATAACCGGCGAGCAGGACCTTGCCGTCACGCTGCACCGCGAGGCTCGTCACGCCGTTGTTGGCGTTGGGGTCGAAGGCGGGATCGACGGAGCCCGACGGGGTCAGGCGAGCGATGCGGTTGCGCGTCACCGCGGCAGCCTCCCCGGCCGGCTGCAGGGAAGTGAATCCGCCCCCGACGAGGATCCGGTTCTCCACATGCAGGGCCAGCGCGAGGACCATTGCGTTGGGGTTCGGATTGAAGGCGGCGTCGAGCGTGCCGTCGGCGTTGAAACGCGCGAGGTAGTTGCGCGTCACGGCAGCGGCCGCGCCGGCGGGCTGGACCGTGGTGAAGGAGCCGCCGGCGACGATCCGGTTGTCGGCCTGCAGCAGCAGGGCGTGAACCTGGGGTTGGAGTTGCCCGCCAAGATTCGGGTTGAAGGCGGCGTCGACCGACCCGTCCGCATTGAGCCGCGCGATCCGGTTGCGGGTGACGGCGGCTCCACTGGCGCCGGGCTGCAGGGAGGTGAAGTCGCCGCCGACGACGACGCGGTTGTCGCGCTGGACGAGCAGCGCGCGTACCGGGGCGTTGGGGGACGGGTTGAAAGCGGTGTCGACCGACCCATCCGCGTTGAGCCGCGCGAGGTTGGAACGCGCTACGCCGCTGACCGAGGTGAACTGCCCGCCCACCAGAAGCTTGCCGTCGGGCTGGGAGACGACCGTGAAGACGGTGCCGTCGACATCGGGGCTGAAACCGTCGTTCACCGAGACGGGCTGCGCGAAAGCACTGAGGGCGGCGAAGAGCCCGGCCAGAAAGATCGGGAAAGAGGGCGTCAGTCGGCGCATAGAGAACGGGAAAACAGCGGCAAAGGACATGGAAAGGTTGGGCCGGATGGATCGGCGGGGATAGGAATCGGGAGAAATTAGAGGCCGAGGTTGGGCGTCGCGGTGACGCAAGGCAAGCGGTGGCTCCGGGAATCACCGGCGGGGGCGTTCCGTCGCGCCGGAGAGCGCTCGCGTGAAGGTGAGAGCGCGGGAAGACCGGCCGGTTCCGCGGAAACGCGGCCGACCTGCGCGGGGCGCTTGCGCGAGGGGGCGTTCGCGGTACGCTTTGACCGCCATGAAACTCCCCCGCCTCCTCCTCGCCATGTCGCTGTTCTCGCTCCTGCTCGGTTCCGCCCGCGCGGACGCCCTCAAAGTGGGCGCCGCCGCTCCCGTTGTCGCCGGCATGACCGATGCCGGCACGAAGCTGAACCTCGCCGACGTGTACAAGAACAACGACTACACCCTCGTCTGGTTTTACCCGAGAGCCCTCACCGGCGGCTGCACGAAGCAGGGCTGTTCGCTCCGCGACGCCAACGCGGAGCTCAAGAAGCACGGCGTGGCGGTGGTGGGCGTGAGCAACGACACCGTCGAGAAGCAGAAGGAGTTCAAAGAGAAGAATAACTTCCCCTTCCCGCTGCTGGCCGACACCGACAAGGCGGTGGTGAAAGCGTTCGGGCAAAGCGGCATCGCCTTCCCGAGCCGCGAGGCCTATCTGATCGATCGGTCTGGCAAGGTCGTTTACCACGACAAAGGCCAGACCGACAAGCAGGCTGAAATGGTTCTAGGCTTTCTTAAGTCAAAGAAGACCAGCTAACTAGAATTTAAAGCAACTTTAGGCTTTCTCCAGAAGCCCTCCCCTTTTGGGGAGGGCTTTTAGCTTTCTTCCCGACCCTCGTGACGAGTCCGTGCCGTGTGCCTGGGGTAAGTTCTCAGCTTATCGGGGCCCACGCCTATTTCGTCATCACGCCGGAGAATTGGGCTTCAAAGTTCATCGTCGGGTGAGGCGCGTAGCGCTCCGGCTCCGGGGTCTCGGCGCACCCGCTCCAGCCATTCCGTCATCAGGGGATCCCGGGGCGATGCGGACTCTGGCCACGGCGCGGCCACGATATCGATGACGCGCAGCTCGCCATCCGTGCACCGCACGAAGTTCCGCGCGTGCAGGTCGGCCACGAGCCACGGGGATTCCCCGAGAAAAAAGAGCCGCGGGTGATCGCGGTTGGCCCGCAGGAAACGCGAGGGAATCTCGATCAGGCTGGAGGGCAGATGGCGCGAGGTATCGGCGCCCTGCGGCAGCGGCTCGCCCAGGGTCTGCTTCGCGACCAGAATACCCTCCACCGTCACCGCCGCGACCTCGGTGGCGGCGCCCCCGAGCGCGTGGATCAGCAGGAGTTTCTCCAACAGGTCCCGGTAGCCGCCCAGCACGGCCTCGGCCTGCCAGGCCGCCTCCCCGCCCGCGCGGAAACCAAACACGCTGCCGACGCGCTTCTCCTCGCGCGGGAGGTAGAATTTATACACCGAGCCGCATTCCGTGGAAAGGAACGCCGAGGCCTCGACGCCGCTGTGCAGGTACCGCAGCCGGGCGTTCGGCTCCTCCAAAGGATGCTCCACGGCGGCCGAGAACCCGAAGTCCTCCAGACGGAGCAAAGGCAGCCACGCCCGGAAATCCCGGATCGCCCCGCCCAACTCCGCCCACTCCCCGCCGGCGCCCTCCAGCAGGATCACTTCGTCTTCCGCGAGGAGGAAGAGATCCTGGTCCGAATCTGTTCGGAGATCACATTTTTCCGCTGCCGCGCGGAGGCGAGCGAGCGACGCCAGTCGTCGCTCGTGATCGTCTCGAATTTCCGCGCGCGCGCCGGCTCTTGGGAGGAGCCGGCCTTGGATGCGGGTGGTTTTCCGGGTGAAGACATCGAGCATGCGGCCGGCGCGCGAACGTTCGCGGCGGGCGCGCCAAACGCAAGGGCAACGCTCGCACCGCCACAAGCTTGCCGCGGTCCCCGCCCGCGGGATACCTTGCCCATGCGTCCGAACGGCCGCTCCACGCCATGCCCCGGATCCTTACGCTCGTCGCCGCCTTCACGCTCCTCGCGGGCTGCCGGCCCGCCCCCTTGGACGGGCCGCTGGTGCTTTCCGGCAACCTCGAGTTGGTCGACGCCCAATTGAGCTTCAAATATCCGGGCCGCGTGCTCGAACGCCTCGTCGACGAGGGCCAGCGCGTGAAGGCCGGTCAGCCGGTCGCGCGCCTCGACGACTCGGAACAGACCCAAGAGGTGGCCCTGCGCCGCGCCGAGCTGGCCGCGGCCCGCGCCCTGCTCGCCGAACTCGAGGCCGGATCCCGCCCCCAGGAGATCGCCGCCGCGGAGGCCGTGCTGCGCAGCATGCAGGCCGAACGCGAGCGCGCGGAACTCGATTTCAAACGGCAGCAGGACCTGCTCCAACGGAACGCGATCGCGACGCGCGACTTCGAGTCCGCGCGCGCACAACTCAAGGTGGCCGAGGCACGGGTCGCCGAGGCGGCTGAACGCGCCTTGCTCATCCGGGCCGGTCCGCGACCCGAGACCATTCTGCACGCACGCGCTCGCGCCGAGCAGTCCGCCGCCGCGCTCGCCCTCGCCCAGAACCGCCTCGACCAGACCCGGCTGGTCTCGACCCTCGATGGCGTCGTGCTCTCGCATCACGTCGAGGCGGGGGAGTTCGTTGCCGCCGGCACGCCGGTCGTCACCGTCGCCGACACCGTGCGCATGTGGGTGCGGGCCTACGTGAACGAGACCGACCTCGGGCGGCTGCGCCTCGGCCAGAAGGTCGAGGTGCGCACCGACACCGCGCCGGGCCGCGGGCACGAGGGCACGGTCTCCTTCATTTCGGCCGAGGCGGAATTCACGCCGAAGACGGTCCAGACCGCGAAGGAACGCGTCCGGCTCGTCTATCGCGTGAAGGTAGACGTGCTAAACCCGCGCGACGAACTGAAGACGGGCATGCCCGCCGACGTCATCGTGCCGGCGGCGGCATCCTCCACGCCGGCGAAGGGCGGCTGAGCCCGCCATGGCCGCCATCCGGACGCGCGGAATGCGCCGCACCTTCGGCGGGGTGACGGCGGTCGCGGGCCTCGATCTCGACGTCGAGGCCGGCGAGATCTTCGGCCTCGTCGGACCAGACGGGGCGGGGAAAACGACCACCCTGCGAATGCTCACCGGCATCCTGCCGCCCACGGCCGGCAGCATCGAGGTGGCCGGTTGCGACGTCGTGCGGCAGCCGGGCGGCGTGAAGGACCGCATCGGCTACCTGAGCCAGCGGTTCGGTTTGTACCCTGACCTGACCGTGGCCGAAAACCTCGCGTTCCACGCGGACCTGCAGGGTGTACCCCCGGCGGAGATGCCGGCGCGGACCGCGCGCCTGCTCGGATTCAGCGGTCTTGATGCGTTCCATCGCCGGCTGGCGGGCGATCTTTCCGGCGGGATGAAGCAGAAGCTCGGCCTCGCCTGCGCGCTTATCCACACGCCGCGGATCCTCTTCCTCGACGAGCCGACCAACGGTGTCGACCCGGTGTCGCGCCGTGATTTCTGGCGGATCCTCCACCAACTGGTTCGCGAGGGAGTCACGATCCTCGTCTCCACCGCCTACCTCGACGAGGCCGAACGCTGCAGCCGCCTCGCGCTCCTGCACGAAGGACGCGTCCTGGCGCTGGGAACCCCCGGCGAGGTGAAAAGCATCCTGCCGGGCTCGCTGCTCGAGGTGCGCACCGCGGATTCCCGGAAAGCCTGCCTGGTGTTGCGCGCCCGGCTGCCGGAGTCGCGCGTGGTGCTTTTCGGGGACCGGATCCACGTGACCGCAGCGGACGCGGCTGCAGCCGGACGTCGCATCTCCGAAGCCCTCGCGGCGGAGGGACTCCCCCCGGAATCGGTGCGCCCCGTCGAGCCCTCGCTGGAGGATGTTTTCGTCGCCGTGCTCGCCCGCCCGGCCCCGCCGGGCTCCGGCGCCGAGGCCCCCTCCTCGCCATGAACGGGAACGCGGACCACGCGGCCCCGGCGATCGAGGTGCGGGACCTCGGGATGACCTTCGGCTCATTCCGTGCGGTGGCAGGTGTCTCTTTCGGGGTGAAGCGCGGGGAGATTTTCGGCCTGCTGGGACCGAACGGAGCCGGCAAGTCCACGACCATCCGCATGCTGTGCGGCCTGCTGGTACCGACGAGCGGCACCGGCCGCGTTGCCGGCCTCGACATCGTGCGCGACACGGAAAGCATCCGCGCCCGCCTGGGCTACATGAGCCAGCGCTTCTCCCTCTACGACGAGCTGACCGTGGAGGAGAACATCGAATTCTTCAGCGGGATCCAGGGCCTGCCCCGCGCGCGCCGGGAAACGCGCCGGGACTGGGTGCTGGAGATGGCGGGTCTCCGGGAGCAACGCCAAACCCGAACCGCCAATCTCTCAGGCGGCTGGAAACAACGGCTGGCGCTCGGCTGCGCGGTGCTGCACGAGCCGCCAATCCTGTTCCTCGACGAGCCGACGTCGGGCGTCGACCCGATCAGCCGCCGACTTTTCTGGGACCTGATCCATGGCTTGGCGGCGGGCGGCGTGACCGTGCTCGTGACGACGCATCACATGGAGGAGGCCGAGTACTGCGACCGCCTCGGTGTGATCTATCGGGGTGAACTCGTGGCGCTCGGCACGCCGGCGGAGCTCAAGTCGAACCACATGCGGGATGCCGTCGTGGAGATCACCTGCCCGCGGCCGCAGGAGGCCCTGGCGGCCGTCGAGGTGCTACCCTCGGTGCGCGAGGCCTCGCTGCGCGGCGGCGGCCTGCACGTTGTGGCGCGTGACGCCGAAGCCGCGCTGCGCGGAATTCCGGCGGCGCTGGCGGCGGCCGGCATAAACGCCAGCCGCGTCGAGCGCGTAACGCCGTCGCTGGAGGACGTTTTCGTGTCGTTGATCGAGGCGCACGACCGCGCGGCCGGGGCCCGACGGGAGGTGGAACGATGAGCCCGCGCCGGCTGCTCGCCATGGCCCGGAAGGAGACCATCCACATCCGGCGCGACCCGCGCAGCCTGGGTCTCGCCGCGGGCATCCCGATGCTGATGCTGCTGATGTTCGGCTACGCGCTGACGCTGGACGTCAACCACGTGCCCTTCGTGGTGCGCGACCAGAGCGGCACACCCGAGAGCCGGGCGCTCGTCGCCCGCTTCACCGCGACGCGCTACTTCAACTTCCAGGGCGCGATCGCGGACGAGGCCGGCATCTCCAGCGCGCTCGACACCCGGCGGGCGATGCTGGCGCTCGTGATCCCGCCCGACTTCGCGACGCGGCTCGGCGCGGGCCGCGAGGTCCCCGTGCAGGCGATCGTCGACGGCGCGGACGCGAACACCGCCGGTATCGTGCTGGGCTACACGCAAGCGGTGGTGGCGAGCCACCAGGCGCAGATCATGCTGGAAGTAGCCCGGCGGACGGGCGGGTCGCCGCCCGCGCCCTCCGTCGACCTGCGTCCGCGGGTGTGGTTCAACGCCGATCTGGAGAGCCGGAACTTCATCGTGCCCGGGATCATGGCGGTGATCATGGGGCTGATCGCGGCCCTGCTCACGGCGCTGACCGTGGCGCGGGAATGGGAACGCGGCACGATGGAGCAGCTGATCACCACTCCCGTGCGTCCAGCCGAGATCATCCTCGGCAAACTTCTGCCGTACACGGTCATCGGCCTGGCGAACATGACCGTCGCGGTGCTGATGACGGTGTTCCTTTTCGACGTGCCCCTGCGCGGCAGCGTGACGCTGCTCTTCTCGGCCGGCCTGGTGTTCGTGGTCGGCACGCTCGCGCAGGGACTGTTCATCAGCGCGCTGGCCCGGCAGCAGCTGCTCGCCGCCCAGCTGGCGATGGTCTCGACCTTCCTGCCGGCGTTCCTCCTCTCGGGTTTCGCCTTCGCCATCGCCAACATGCCCGGGCCGGTGCGCGCCATCAGCCACCTCGTGCCGGCCCGCTACTTCGTGTCGCTCGTGAAAGGCGTCTTCCTGCGCGGAACGGGGCTGGAGACGCTGGCGCGCGACGCCCTGCTGCTCGTCGTTTTCGCGGTGGCGCTGCTGGCGCTCGCCATCCGCCTCACGCGCGGGCGACTCCGCTGACCATGGCGACGCGCATCCTCGCCATCCTCCGCAAGGAGTTCCGCTCCCTCCTGCGCGACCCGCGCATGCGGTTCGTGATCCTCGGCCTGCCTGTGCTGCAAACGCTGATCTTCGGGTACGCCGTGACGCTCGACGTGCGGCACGTGCGACTGGCGGTGGTGGATCGCGACGGCACGCCGGCGAGCCGCGCTCTGGTGGCGCGCTTCACGGGATCGGCGTGTTTCGACGCCGTGGCGCATCCGGCGGACGAGACCGCGGCGCGCGCACTGCTCGATGCCGGCGAAGTCTCCGCGCTGCTGCAGATCAACGCCGGTTTTGCGGAAGGTCTGCGTGCCGGCCGCGCGATGCCGGTCCAGCTGGCGGTCGACGGCGCCGATTCCAACACCGCCCGCTTTGTCCTGAACTACGCGGCCCAGATCGCGGCCGCGGCCAACGCCGCGCTCGCCGGCGAGACGATCCGTCGCCGGTTCGGTCCGGCCGCGGCGCCCGGCGGCATCGATCCGCGGCCGCGGGTCTGGTTCAACCCCGACCTGGAGAGCCGCAACTACTACGTGCCGGGCATCATCGCGATGCTCGTGATGCTGGTCGGCCTGATGCTCACGAGCATGGCGATCGTGCGGGAGAAGGAGACCGGCACGATTGAGCAGATCATGGTGACGCCGATCCGCCCGGTGGAGTTCATCCTAGGTAAATGCGCGCCGTTCGCCGTGGTGGGCCTCATCGACACGGCGTTGGTCTCCGCGGTGGGCCTCTTCTGGTTCGACATCCCCTTCCGCGGGAGCTTCGCCCTCCTGCTCCTCGGCACCGCGCTGTTCCTGCTCGGAACGCTCGGCATCGGGCTCTTCATCTCGACGGTGAGCCGCACGCAGCAGCAGGCGATGATGACGACGTTCTTCTTCTTTTTCCCCGCGATGCTCTTCTCCGGCTTCATTTTTCCGATCTCCAGCATGCCGGAACCATTCCAGTGGCTGAGCCTCGCCGACCCGCTCCGGCACTTTCTCGTCATCATCCGCGGCGTCTTCCTGAAGGGCGTGGGCGCCGAGGTGCTGTGGCCCGAGCTGGCCGCGCTCCTGGGAATGGGTGCCGCCGTGATGGCCTTCGCCGTCTCGCGCTTCCGGAAAACGCTCTGAGCGGGTCGCAGCCGCGAGGAAGGAAGAAACGTCCGGCCAACCGGGGCCGGGCGCAGGAGCGAAGGACCTGGAGGATTACCGATCCGCGGTTCATCGGACTCGAGTGGTCCGCAGCCCCCTCCGTTGCCGGAGCTTTGGCGGGTAAACCGCCGCGGCCAAGTCGGGCGCCGGTCGCGGGAGGATTTTCCTTATTCAGCGCCTTCCGAGAGTTCCGTGGGCCGCCTGGCTCGCTTTCGTGATCTTGGCGTTTCGCGGCTCCCCTTCTCGGGCCTCCGTGAACGGTGCCTCAATGAAAGCGTCGCGCAACCGCGCCGGCTCCAAGCTCAGCCGTTCCGTGTTCCGACCAGACGGTCGAAGGCGGGGCCGGCCAGCTCGACGGTTCTCGTCGGAAAGGCGAACGCCAGGCCGCGGGCCTCGACCGCGCGCATGATCGCGAGATTCACCTCCTGCTTGATCGCGAGGGAGCGGCCGAAATCGGCTTCGGTCACCTCGTAGGCCAGCCACACGTCGAGCGAGGACCCGCCGAAGTCCCGGAAATAGACATGCACCTCGCCGCGGTCGACGTCTGGACGCGCGAGGAGCATCGCCCGGACGTCGGCCACCAGGGATTCCACCTGCTCCGGGCGACTCGCGTAGGTGACGCCGATCACCTGCTCGAAACGCCGGCCGGTGAAGCGCGAGAGGTTCGTGATCGTGTCGGAGGCGACCGTCTTGTTCGGGATCACCATCAGCGAGCGGTCCTGCAGCCGCACGCGGGTGGACCGCAGCCCCACGTCCTCGACTTTGCCGAGATGTCCGCCGATCCGCACGGTCTCGCCCACGCGGAACGGCTGATCGACGGCCACGACGATCGCCCCGAATACGTTCGCGAGCGTGTCCTGCGCCGCGAGGGCGAAGGCCAGGCCGCCGATGCCGAGGCCCGCCAGCAGCGCCTTCACGTCGAACCCAAGGCCCTGCACGGTCAGGAGCACCCCCACCACCGCGAAGAGAATGAGGGTCGTTTTCCGGATCCACGGCATGAAGGCCGCGACGCCGAGCGCCCGCTCCCGGGCGACCTCGCCGGCATGCTCGAGGAGAGCCGCCAGGCCGCACCACAGGGCCCAGAACAGCACCAGGGAGAACGCCACCTGCGAACCATGGCCGATGAACCGGTCCGCTTCCGCGGTCAGCTTCAGCACCCGCAGCGACGAGAAGAGGCCGAGCAGCGTCACCAGCGCCGCCGCCGGTCGCTCCAGCGCCGGGAACAACTTGTCGTCCAGCGTGGTCTCGGTGCGTTCCGCCAGACGGCGCAGGGTCGGGAAAAACAGTCCCGTGACGATCCGCCGGCCGAGCAGCGCGATCACCAGCAACCCGGCCGCCACCGCGAAATGCGTCACGGTGTTGCCAGAGTCCGGGATGCCGAGCAGCCGCAACGCCGTGTCGACCAGATGCTCGAGGAAATCGTGCGCGTCGATCCGCACTCCGTCCGCGACCGGGTTCTCGGCCGCACCGAGCTCAGCGGGGCCGGCCGCCGGCGCCAACGGGAGCAGCCTCTTCGGGGGAAGCCTCATGGGCGCGAGGACACTAGCCCGGGATCGGGTTTGTCAAAGGCTTTGACCGGTGGCGGCGCGGGGAAACGAAAACGCCGGGGAGAAAGCTCCCCGGCGGTTACGGCACGGACACACGCCGGATCCGGCGCGGCGCGCGGGATTCAGCTCACCGTGATCTTCCGCGGTTTGATGGCGGCGGACTTCGGCAGCGACACCCGCAGGATGCCGTCCGCGATCTCCGCGTGGATCTTGTCGACGTCGATCACGTTCTCGTGCTCGAGGACGAGCTCGTACGGGGCGTCGGAAGTCTCGCGGTAAAGCAGCGTCCAAGCCTCGGGGCGCTTCCACGACCGGCGGCCGACGACGCGGAGAAACCCCTCCTCGACCGTGAGCTCCAGGCCTTCCTTGGAGACGCCGGGGAGATGAATGGTGACGCCGAAGGCGTCGTCGGCCTCCCGGATCTCGTAGGCGGGCTTGATGGACGGACCGATGTCGACGGGGCCGGATCGGGCGCTGCGACGGGTGGGCAGACGGTTAAAGGCGGGCATAAGGGTGTGGATGAGGGACATGGTGGTTTTCTCCTGGATAGAGGTTGAGGGAGTTCGCGGTTAGGCGGGGATCATTTCACCTCGATGGTGACCTTGCGCGGCTTCGCCTCCTCGCGCTTGGGCAGCGTGACGAGCAGCACGCCATTCTCGAAAGCGGCGGTGACCTTTTCGGACTGCACCGATTCGGGAATGGAAATCGACCGGGCAAAGCTGAAGGCCTCCTCCTCGGAGCCCTCGGCGGCCGGGGTTTTTCGACTGCCGGAGAGCGTCAGGTAATCCTCCACCATTTCCACGTTGATGTCGGCGCGCGCGACGCCCGGCAGCTCGGCGCGGAGGTAGAGGTTGTCCTTATCCTCGTAGAGATCGACCGGGAAGCGGCTGCTCGCGAGGCCGTTGCCCGCGAGGTCGCCGAGAGCCGCCTCGAAGAAGCGGTCGATCTCGCTCTCGAGCCCGGACCATGGCGAGCGCGGGACCGCGCCGGGCAGGGAAGTGAGGCTGCGGTTGAGGGTGGGCTGTGTGTAGCGAATGAGTCTCATGGTTTTAACTCCTGGATTATGAGGTTGGATCGCCCCTCCTGTCGCATTTCGCGGACCAAAGCCGGCGCCGGGCTAAGTCGCGCGCCGCGAGCGGTTTGATGCGCGGGGTCGGGCGGCCGGTGGGAAAAAGATGCGCGAACCGGGCGCCCAGGCGGGAAAAATCGTCGCGCGGTCCGCCCAAACCGTCATCACCTCGGTCCGACCATGACCCGTTTCGACTTCGACCGCGCTCCTGAGCGCCGCGGCACCGATTCCCAGAAGTGGCAGAAGTATGCCGGCCGCGACGTGTTGCCGCTCTGGGTGGCCGACATGGATTTTGCCTCGGCGCCGCCGATCCTCGATGCCCTGCGCGCCCGGGTGGATCACGGGGTTTTCGGCTACGCCCGCCCGACCGCGACGACCAGCGAGGCCGTCACGGGCGCGCTCGCGGAGCGCCACGGGTGGAAGGTCGACCCCGAATGGATCGTCTGGCTGCCGGGATTGGTGGTCGGGCTCAACGTGGCCACGCTCGCCTTCGCCGGACCGGGCGAGGAGGTGCTCACGCTCACGCCAGTCTACCCCCCGTTCACCTCGGCGCCGCGGAACAGCGGCCGCTCGCCCGTCGGCGTGCCGTTCACGCTCGCGGGCGGAAGATGGGAGATCGACTGGGACGCCCTCGAGCGCGCGGTCACGCCGCGCACCCGGATTTTCATGCTGTGCAACCCGCACAACCCCCTCGCCCGGGTCTGGCGAAGGGAGGAGCTGGAGCGCCTCGGCGAGTTTTGCCTTCGCCACGACCTCGTCCTTTGCTCCGACGAGATCCACTGCGACCTGATCCTCGATCCGGCGCTGCGGCATGTGCCGTCGGCCACGCTGTCACCGGAGCTCGCGGCGCGCACGATCACCCTGATGGCGCCGAGCAAAACGTATAATGTGCCGGGGCTGGGCACATCCCTCGCGATCATCCCCGACGCGGGTCTGCGAGCCCGCTTCAACCGGGCCGCCGCCGGGATCGTGGCGGAGGTCACCTGCCTCGGTTTTACCGCCTGCGAGGCGGCTTACCGCGACGGCGAGCCGTGGCGCCAGGAGCTGCTGGCCTACCTGCGAGGCAACCGCGATTACCTGCTCGATGCCCTGCCCCGGGCGCTGCCCGGGTTGAAGCTCGAGGCACCGGTGGAAGCCACCTACCTCCTGTGGATGAACGTGGCGGAGCTGGGCGTCGCCGATCCGGCGGCGCATTTCGAGCGGCGGGGTGCTGGCCTGAGCGACGGCGCGCCCTTCGGCGCGCGTCCAGGCTCCCACCTGCGCCTCAATTTCGGCTGCCCGCGCGCCATGCTCGAGGAGGCCGTCCGCCGGATGGCCTCCGGGCGCTGAGCCCGCCGCCGCCGGGCTGGTCCGGCGTGCTCACGTGGCGCCACGGCGGAGCGTGAGCACGCACTCCAGGTGACGGGTCTGCGGGAAGAGATCGAACGGCTGTGCCGCGGCCAGCATGTAACCGGCGGCGAGAAAATGCCGCAGGTCGCGCATCTGTGTCGCGGGATCGCAGGAGACGTAGACGACGGTGCGCGGACCGAAGGCGAGGAGCTGCTTCAGGAACGCTTCATCGCAGCCCTTGCGCGGCGGGTCGATCACCACGGCGGTGTCGGCCGGCGCGAATACCGGGTCGAGGCCCGCGAAGATCGCGGCCGCGTCGCCGGCGGAGAAGGTCGCGTTGGTGATGCCGTTCGCGTCCGCGTTCTCACGGGCGAACCGCACGCTGCTCTCGCTGATCTCGATGCCCGCCACCCGCTCGAAACCGGGGGCGGCGCTGAGCGCGAAAAGCCCGCTGCCGCAATAGGTGTCGACCAGGAAGCGGGCCCCGCCCGACGCCGCCTGCTCCCGCACATGACGCGTGAACGCCGGCAGCAGGAACGGGTTGTTCTGGAAGAAGTCGCGCGCGAGGAAGCGTAGCCGCAGCGGCCCGCCCGGGCGCGGCCCGGCGTCGGTGATTTCCTCGGTGATCACGGCCTCGTGGTCCGTCGTCACCGCGCCGCCCGCCTCCCGCAGCAGCAGGGTGGCGCCGCGGGTGTATAAGGCCTGCCGGGCGTGCACCGCCGCCCGCTCCTCCGTGAGGCGCGCGTTGATCGCCTCGGTGGCGATCGGGCAGGCCGGCACATCGACGATGTCAAAACGCGTGCCTTGGCGGAGAAACCCGATCGGCACGGGCGGGGCGCCTTCGCCCCCGCGCGGCGGGGAGAAATGCGGGGTGATCTTGGAACGGTAGTGGAACGGGCGCGGCGAGGGCGTCACCGGCGCGACCGGAAAGCCGGCGATCCCGGCCATGTGTTCCAGCAGCTCCGCGACCTGGCGGCGTTTCCACTCCAGCTGCGCGGGGTAGTCCAGATGCTGGTACTGGCAGCCACCACAGCGGCCGAACAACGGGCAGCGCGGCGCGACCCGCTCCGCGGCGGGCCGCAGCACCTCGACGAGATCGGCCTCGGAATAATTGCGGTGGTTGCGGAAAACCCGCACCCGCACCCGCTCGCCGGGCAGCGTGAACGGCACCATCACCACCCACTTGCCCGCGTCCGCCGGCAATTCCACGCGGCCGAGGCCCGCGCCGAGGTTCGTCAGCGTCGTGACCTCCAGCTCGAGCTCGGCGTGGTACGCGAACGGCTGGTCGTTGAAGGGTTTCCTTTTGCCCACGCGCGGAGGGAACACGCGCCGCCGCCGCGCGCGAGCAAAAGGATTTTGTCTTTTGCGGCGAACCGGTGTCTTCCATCCGCGCGTGTCCGTACCCGAGAAGATCTCCAGCCTGCAGAACCCGCGCGTGAAGGAGCTCGTGCGCCTGCGCGACCGCCGGCCGCGCGACGAGGCTGGCGTGTTCCTGGTCGAGGGCTACCGCGAGATCCTCCGCGCGCTCGACCGGGGCGTGCGCCCACGGGATCTCTACTTCTCCCCCGACTGGTTCCTCGGGACCAACGAACCGGCGCTCCTCGCCCGCGCCGAGGCCGCCGGCGCGAAACTGTGCGAGCTCTCGAAGGAGGCCTTCGCCAAGGTCGCCTACCGCGAACGGCCCGACGGTCTGCTCGCCGTGGCTCCGCAATGGCGGCGACGGCTGGAGGACCTCGCCCTGCCCGCCGCGCCGCTGCTGCTCGTCGTCGAGGCGATCGAGAAGCCCGGCAACCTCGGCACCATCCTGCGCGGCGCCGACGCCGCCGGCTGCCACGCGGTCATCGTCTGCGATCCGGTCACCGACATCTTCAATCCCAACGTCGTCCGCGCCTCCACTGGTGTGCTTTTCTCCGTCCCGCTGGTGGTGGAGGAAAGCCCGCGGGTGCGGGCGTGGCTGCGGGAAAAGGGCGTGCGCGCGGTGGCGACGACGCCGGCGGCGGCGACGATCTACAGCGCGGCCGACCTCCGCGGGCCGCTGGCGGTCGTCATGGGCAGCGAGCAATACGGTCTCAGCGAATTCTGGCTCAAGGAGGCCGACCTGCCGGTGCGCATCCCCATGGCGGGCCAGGCCGACTCGTTGAACGTGGCGATGGCGGCGATCATCACGCTTTTCGAGGCGGTTCGCCAGCGTGGTTGAGCGCCGGGCGGGGCCGATTCGTGGCTCGCGGCACGGGCGCGGGATCGTTCTCCTCGCGGCATGGAGACCTTTTTTGCGGTGCTCTATGTTGTCGTCCTGATCGGGGTGGTGCTGCTCCTGATGATGATGCGGGAGCGCAAGGTCACCCGGAACCTCACGTCGCTGGCGGCGCGGACCGGCCTGCGGTTCCGCCCATCCAAGGAGAATGAGACCGGAGTCGGCTCCAGCGTGGAAGGCGAGTTCCAGGGGCGGCCGGCGCGGTTCTGGACCTACGCGACCGGCGCGGGCAAATCGCGGACCGAATGGGTGGCCGTCTCGGTGCGGCTCGCGGTCGGATCGCGGCTGACGATGCAATTGAAGCCGCAGGGCTTCGGCACGAAGGTCGCCGAACTTTTCGGCGCGAAGGAGATCGAGGTGGGTGATCCGCGGTTCGACGGCGAATGGTTCATCCGGACCAATGCGTCGGCCACCTGCCGCGCCGCGTTGCTCCCCGAGATCCGAGAGCGTTTGATGACCGCCCGCCTGACCGGAGCCCGCGGGATGTTCACGATCGAAAACGGAGCCGCGCGCTACCACGAGGCGGGCTCCTACTCCAGTGAACGCACGACCGCGCGTCTCGAGTTGATCCTGCCGCTGCTGCGGGACCTTGCCGAGGCCGCGGAGGGGAGCGAGGCCGCGCTGCCGGTGGCCTGAGCACCCGCACCGCGCAGCGGGTGGGTTTGCGAAAGGCCGGGCGGCGACTTCGCTCCGCGCGTGGATCCCGTCTCCCATGTCGCGCTGGGTGCCAGCCTCGCCCATGTCTGCTGCGGCGCCCGTCTCGGGCGCTCGGCGGCTCTCGCCGGCGCGCTCGCGGGGCTGGCGCCGGACGCCGATGTCTTCATCTCGAGCGCGATCGATCCGCTCCTGGCGGTGGAACATCATCGCGGCTTCACCCATGCACTGGTGGCCGTGCCAGCCGGAGCGGCGCTCGTGGCGGCGTTGTGGCTCGGTTCCTCGAAGTGGCGCGACGGAAGGCGCTGGACGATGCTCTGGGGCGCCGCGGCGCTCTCCTACCTGAGCCATGTGCTGCTCGACGCGGCCACCAGCTACGGCACGCAGCTGCTCTGGCCGTTCTCGAACCAGCGCGCGGGCTGGGACTGGATCGCGATCGTGGATCCGGTTTTCACGCTGCCCCTGCTCGCCGGACTCGGGCTCGGGCTCCTTCGGAGCCGCCTGCGCCCCGCGGTGCTCGCGCTGGTTTTCGCCGGATGCTATCTGCTGATCGGCGGCGCGCAGCACGCGCGCGCGGTTGCGGCGCAGCGGGAACTGGCGCGGAAGCGCGGCCACACGCCGGAGCGGATCGAGGTTATGCCGACGCTGGGTAACAACGTCGTCTGGCGCGCGCTCTACGTCCACCAAGGCCGCATCCACAGCGATCGTATCCGCGTGGGCTGGTTCGCCCGTCCCGCCATCCGCGAAGGCTGGTCGCTCCCGTTGGCGGGGACCGCGGACCTCACCGCCGGCGAACGCGTCCGGAACCGCCGCCAATCCTTCGAGCGATTCGCCTGGTTCTCGGACCACTGGGTGGCGCGCAGCCCGGCCGACGCCTCCGTGCTGGCCGACATGCGCTACTCGCTCGGCGCGGACGCCTTCGATCCGATCTGGGGTATCCGCTTCACCGCGGAGGGCGCCGTCAACGAGGTGGAATGGATCAACCGTTCCCGTGACCGGCGGATCGATCCGAGAGAGCTTTGGCGCGAAATCACCGGGGCGGATGAACGCTACGGCCAGTGACCGCGGCCACGGACGCCGAAGGGCGCGGACTTGAGGAAGGCTCGCCCTGCGGATAGGCGATTCCGGATGGAATCACCGACTGAACTCCTCGGCCGCTGGCAGATGATCCGCGCCGAGCTCGCCGGCGAACCGGCCCCCGAGTTGGTGACGAGCCGAATGGTCCTTGAGCTGAGTGCCGGGCATTACGAGGTGGTCTATGCTGGGGAGGTCTCCGACGCCGGCGAATGGTCGGACGGACCAAAGGCGGGAACGCTCACCCTACTGGGGAAACGCGGCCCCAACGCGGACCGCCGGATCCCTTGCCTGTACCAGCTGGCCGGCGACCGGCTGCGCGTCTGCTACGGGCTCGACGGGACGGAGCCCGCGGATTTCGCCACCGCCGGCCTGGCGCAACGCTACACCGCCACCTACCGCCGACTGTAAACACCCCGCCCCAAAGGGGTCAGGGCGTTGAACGTTTACGAACGGGTCGAACAGGCGCGTCGAAAAACGTTCAACGCCCTGACCCCATGGGGGAGTCGCGCAGCGCGATGAAGTCCGCCCGGGACGCCTCGTCCTCGGCGACGCGCAGGCCGAGCGCGATCAGGGCGTCGGCTTGCTCCGCGTGGCCGTGGCGCGCGTAAAGCCCGGCGGCCTTGCGGACCAGCGGCACGCGGCGGGGGAAAAGCCTCACGCCCTCATCGAGGACCGCGAGATGCCGCAGGGTCGGCAACGCGTCGGAAGCGGTCCAAGTGTCGGCGATGAGTTCGTAGACCTCGGCCAGGGGTGGCGCGGCGCCGCGCGCCGCAAACAACGCCTCGAGCACGCGCGCGGTCTGCGCGGTGTCAATCCGGCCGCCGGCCCCGGCCGGGCGGGCGAGAAACTCCGCCAGGCGCAGCCGGGCCAGCTCCTGGTTAGCGCGCGGCCGCACCGGCCCGAGCGCGACGGCCGCCTCGAGTAGTTCGCGGGCCGCGGCGTCGTCGCCTCCGTCGACCTCACAGAGACCCATCACGGCCAGCAGGCGCGGGTCGCGGTGATCGCGGTCATAGGCGCGACGGAGCGTGCGCCGCGCCTGCTCGAGGTATTTCGGCGCGAGTTCCGCGGAGATGCCGCGCACGTAGGGCACCTCGAGCCGCTCCCAGTCGCCCTTGATGCACGCGATCTGAAGGTCGGAAGCGTTGACGAGCGCGAAGGGCGGCAGCTTCGCGGGGCGCGCGGGACGCAGGCGGGTGCCGCGGCGCGCAGCCTCGGGCAGGTAGGCGGCGAGCCGACGCCGCGCCTCGTCGTAACCGAAGCCCAGGCACTCGATGAACAACCGTTCGCTCGCGCCCTCGGCGGCGCTACGTTCCACGAAGCGCCAGAGCCCGGCGCGGTGCGCCTGCTGGTCGGCATCAAGACCCCAGCGCACGAGCAGCGCCGCGTGCGCCTGCCACGCCCGCGCCGGCTCGACGCCTTCCGGCAGGGAAGAATCCCCCGCGGCCGGCAACCGCTGCTGCAGGATGTCGGGCACGCCCCAGACGGGCGGGGGGAAGGCGGGATCCTTGACCTGTGACGCCGTGGGTGGCGGAGCGAACCAATCCAGCGGCGCGAGGTTGAGCTGGCCGCTGCCGTACTCGGTTTTCTGGTACAAAGTCAGCAGCCCGCCCAGGAACCAGGCCGGCAGCGCCGGCAAGCGCTGCCGGGCGAGGAAGTTGATGTAGTCGTAGGTGAGGGAGAGCCGGTCGGCGTCAACCTGATCCCGGCGGACGATCATGAAGATCGCCATCACATCGCGGTCCGAGAGACGCAGGTTGGGCAGGAAACTGTAACGCGGTCCGGCCGCAGGAGGCCGAAACCCGCGGCCGGCCGGCAGGGCAACCGGGTCCGGCGCGGCGGTATCGGCCCGGCGGAGCAGCTGGCGGATGACCTCCTGCGAGGCGGCGGGCTGGAGTTCCTCGTCGTAGAGGATCAGCAGCGGCGGCACCGAGGACTGCCAGCGGAGGGAAGGCGGCAGCATCTCGCCCAGCAGGGCGTGGAGCTGGAAATGCGCCTCGACGACGCGGCGCGTGGCGGAGTCGCCGCAGCGGGAGAGGATCTCGAAACCCATCGCCTCGCCGTGGCGCCAAGGCGGCCCCTTGGCGGCCTCCTCGACGAGAAAGGGCGGCAGCGAGACCGCCGTATCCTGCGCGGACGCCTTGCCGGGAGCGAGGACCAGCAGCGCAAGCCAGAGCGCCACCCGTCGCCAACCCGCCGACTCCCGTCCCTGCCCGGATCCGCTCACGCCTTGCCGGAGAGATCGGGCACCGTGAACGGTGCGCGGTATTGGCGGGTGAGGAGCGGATTGGCGGCGGCGGCGAACTCGCCCGTGAAGCGCTCCGTGCCGGGCGCGATTTGCAGCAAGGCGCCGAGCGCGAGCGGCGTGGCCTTGAGATCAACCGCGTTGGTGCCGAGGTGCTCCATCATGCGCCCGCACGCCTCGGCAAGCCCGGCGTTGCCGCGGATCCGCTCACGCAGGGCGTCCGGTTGGGCGGCCTTGCCCAGCACATGGGAAATGTTGCCGAGGTGGCAGAGCGCGCTGGAGACGTGGCCGTCCTCGATCGGACCGTAGAGGTCGGCCGTCTTCCGGCTTCGCACGACGTCGATGAAGTTCTGCATGTGGCGGTCGACGCCCTTGAACTCCCGCACCACCTTGCCCGATTTGTCGTAGGCGGTGGCGGTGAAGTAATTCGTCGAGACGACGCTGCCGCCCTCGCAGTCGATCACGTTGCCGACACCCACGCCGCGGAAGTTGTCCATCGTGTCACCACGCCGACCACCACCGGCCGTCGCACCCGCCTTCGCGGGCAGCCCGCGCACCTCGAAGATCAGCGGGGCGCTGGCGTAGTCGTGGATCACGACCTGCGTGTTGGGAGTGTCACCGTCATCGACGTAGCCCAGGCGGCCGCCGACGCTGAGGGTCGTGCGCGGCAGGCCGGTCTCACCGAGGAACCAACGGGCGACGTCCATCTGGTGGATACCCTGGTTGCCGACGTCGCCGTTGCCGGTGACGTGCACCCAATGCCAGTCGTAGTGCAGCCGCAGGCGGCGTGGCGGGACGAGCGGGGCCGGCCCGCACCAGAGGTCGAAGTTTATGTTGGCCGGGATCTGCAACGGGGCGTCGGCGCGGCCGATGCTGTCGCGACGCTTGTAGCAGAAACCGCGCGCCGCGGTGACGCGGCCGAGTTGCCCGGAACGCACCCACGCCACCGCCTCCCGGAGGCCCTCGCCCGAACGGATCTGCGTGCCGCACTGGACGACGCGGTTGTGCCGCGCGGCGGCGTGCACCAGCTGGCGGCCCTCCCAAACGTTGTGGGAAACGGGCTTCTCGACGTAGACGTCCTTACCCGCCTGGCAGGCCCAGACCGCCTGCAGCGCGTGCTGATGGTTGGGCGAGGCGATGGAGACGGCGTCGATATCCTTCTGCGCGAGCAGCTCGCGCAGATCGACGTAGGTCCGCACCTCCGAACCCTCCTCGGCGAGCGACTTCTTGGCGCGGGCGAGGACGGCGGAGTCGACGTCGCACAAGGCGACCACGCGCACGCCCTTCACGCGCTGCAGGCTCTGGAGATGGTTGCGGCCGCGGCCGTTTAGGCCGACGACGGCGACGCGGATGTCGCCGTTGGCGCCGGCGGACTGCGCCCAGGTGCGGGCGGAAAGAGCGGCCCCGGCGGCGGCGAAGGCGGAGGAGCGGAGGAAAGAGCGGCGATCGACGGGGTTCATGGGGAAAGGGGGCAGCTGGGGCGGCGGATCACTTGGACGCGGAGAAAGCGCGGTACTGTTCGGCGACCTTGGAGGCCTTCTCGTCGCCGGAGTGGAAGTAGAAACGCCAACGGAAGGTGACCGAACCGCCGGCCGGGATGGTCATCTCACCCGCCTTGGGCTGGTCCTTCAGGTTCTCGAAGTCGTGCTTGCCGAAAGGATTGGCGGCGAAGAGCGCGTAATCGCGGACGTGCCACCACGTGGGGTGCCGGGGATTGGACGGGTGGTCGAAGATCGCGACGCCGTGGACCTTGCCGTCCTTGGGCCCGTGGTAGTCCACCCAGGTGGAGCGCTTGCCCCACGCGGCGGTGTTTTTGACGCCCTCCGCGTTGATGATCGTGCCGGTGCCGGCATGTTTCACGCGTTGCTTGTTGGCGGAGTACGTGTGCGGCGGCGTCATCCACAGCGGCAAGCGGATCGCCATCGATCCCTCCTTGGTGTCGCCGAGTACGACGGGTTTTCCTGCCGGGGCCTTCAACGTCACCTGATAATCGAGGAAGCGGCTGTCGCCGGCGGCGGTGATGCGCACCACCGTCTCGTCCGTGAGATGCACCGCGCCATCGGGCCCGACCCAGCGGTTGCGGGCCTTGATCACGCCGGCGCCGCCCGCGACCGAGTGCTCGACCGAGTCGCTGACGATCAGGCCCTTCTTGTCACTGCCCTCCGCCCAGAAATCGATGCCGTTCACATCACCGTGGGTGAACCAGAGCGAGCGGTGATGCGGATGGTCCTCCACCTCGCCCGGCACGCCCTTCTTCATCGGGAAATTGCGGGTAAGCTGGGTGCCGTCGGCCGCCAGCACCGGGTGGAAATAGGGTTTCGGGCCTCCCTTGAAGACGTACTCGGTGAAGAGCTTGCCGCCCACCTCGACACGCACGCGATCATCGGCGCGTTTCAAGGTGACTTCAGCGGCGGGCAGGACGATGGGGAACGCGGCGGCGAGGCCGGCGACGAGACGGCGGAGCAGGGGTCGGGGGCTCATGGTGGAGCCAGACGAACAAACCGGCCGAAGGGAGCAATAGTTTTGCCGGCCGCACCCGGGATGATCAGCCCGGGCCATCGACGCATAGGACGGGGAGCTTCGCGGCAAAAGGTCGGAGATGCCGCCGCGACTCCCCATGGGGTCAGGGCGTTGAACGTTTTGGGACGCGCCCATTCAACCCATGCGCAAACGTTCAACGCCCTGACCCTTTTGGCGTTAACCGCGGCTGCATCGCCCGATTCTCCGACTGCGAGGACGCCACTATGCCCTGCGGTTCTGAGTTCCTGATCTCCAGATTCAACCCCGCCAGCCACCTTTTGCGCCCCGGCTTGAAGGCGGAATGAAAAAGGCGCGGTCCGCGAAAGGGAACCGCGCCTGAGGAAAGAGGGGATTTTCAGCCAGCGCTCAGCGCCAGTTCAGCACCAGGCGGGTGAAGTAGGTGGTGTCCATCTTCTCCACGCCGCGACCGGGGCGGCTGTTGTAGTCGTTGGCCAGGCCGAGACGGAGCTTCCAGCTCGCGTTGGCCATGGGCAACTCGAAGAAACTCTCGTGGGTCGCACGGTAGTTGCTGAAGTCTTGGAACGCGGGCACGAGGGTCAGACGGTTCACCAACAGGCCGCTCGAAAGCTCGAGGCGGTGGGCGAAGCCGAAGTCGAGACCGGCGCTCTTCACGTCCGTGGTCGCGGGATTCTTGTAACCCTCGTAGCGGAACGAGAGACCGAAGCGGCCCGTGAGCGTCTGCTTCTTCTGCTTGATGAAGTCGTAGCCCATACCGAAGCCGGCGACGTCGTAGAGCTCGATGTCCTTGATCCGGTCAAAGCCGCCTTCATTGCGGGCGTACCAGGAGTTCTTACCGGCGAAGTTGCTGGTGTAGTCCACTCCCGCCTTGAACTGGTCGGCCGACTTCACGCTGTCGGTCACCTGGCGGTCGTAGGCGAGGTAGAACTGGAGCGTGTCCGAAAGGCCCTTGAGCGTCGCGCGGAGGCTGCCGGCGGTGCCGAGCTGGCTCTTGTTGCCGTTCTTGCCCGTGACATCGACCGCGGCCTCGTAAGCCCAACCGCGCTCGAGGGCGACGAGAGCGGGATCCTTGCCGCCGGCGGCCCAGGAGGCGGCGACCTTGCCGATCTCCGAGGCGAACTCCCCTTCGGCGTTGGCGACCTTCACGCGACCGTCGCCGGAACCGGTGACCTTGCCGTCGACCCGGTTACCATTGGCGAAACGCACCGCGATGGGGGCGTCGGTATTGATGGCCACCACCTCGGCCTGCTTGATCGAAATCGAGCCGGCGTAGGTGGTTTCGACCACGACGGCGCCGTCGTCGATCTTGACGATCTTTCCGACGATGCGGGCGCCGCCTTTGATGTCCACGGAATCGGCGGCCAGACGGGCCGCGCCGCAGATGGCGAGCAGACAGGTGATGAGGATGCGGAGGGAGGAGGACATGCGTTTATGAAATAAGAGAGCAGCAAACCGCTTCAGCGCAAAAACGGTCAACGATCAACCTTAGGCGAATTCGGAACAGCGGACCTTGGTTCCGCCTGGCCGCGAAGGGCGGCTCGACACCCACGCGGGCGACCCCTTCCCTGCCCCGCACCGCATGGCCGCGCCCCAACCCGAAAGACCCGAACTGATCGTCGCCGACCGTTGGCGGGACTACGCCCTGTTGGATTGCGGCGACGGCATGAAGCAGGAGCGTTGGGGTCCGCACACCCTGGTGCGGCCGGACCCGCAAATCCTCTGGCCCCGGCACGGCCGTGAGCCCGGCGCGGTCTGGGAGGAGTGGGACGGGTTCTACCATCGCAGCGACAAGGGCGGCGGGCATTGGGAATTCCGGCGTCCGCTGCCGGAGTCCTGGACGATCCAGTACGATCCCCTCGGGCTGACCCTCAAGATCCGGCCGACCTCCTTCAAGCACACCGGCCTGTTTCCGGAGCAGGCGGTGAACTGGGATTGGTTCTCGGCGCGGATCGCGGCGGCGCGAAGGGCCGGCCGCGAGGTCGCCGTGCTCAACCTTTTCGGCTACACTGGCGCAGCGAGCGTGGCCGCGGCGAAGGCCGGGGCGTCGGTTTGCCACGTCGACGCCGCCGAAGGCATGGTGAAGTGGTGCCGCGAAAACGCCGCGCTGAGCGGCCTGGCCGACGCCCCCGTGCGGTACATCGTGGATGACTGCCTCAAGTTCGCCCGCCGGGAGCTGAAACGCGGGCGGCGTTACGATGCCGTGATCATGGACCCGCCGACTTACGGCCGGGGCAGCTCGGGCGAGATGTGGCGGCTGGAGGACAACCTCTGGGAGTTGCTCAAGGAGTGCCGCGCCCTGCTAAGCGACGCCCCGCTCTTCCTGCTGATCAACGCCTACACGGCGCGCCTTTCGCCCACCGTGGTGGGAAACCTCTTGGCCGAGCTCATGCCCGGACCCGCCGGCCGAATCACGGCCGGCGAGGTGGGATTGCCCGCGCGTAGCGACGGCAAGGTGCTGCCCTGCGGCATTTACGGCCGCTGGGAAGCGGCGGGCTGAGCCCGCCGCGGGACTCAACGCATCGCGTCGCGCTTCTTCTGGTCGATCTCGGCCTTGGCCAGGATTTCCGGAGCCACCTTGATGCCCGCCTTGGCCAGCGCGGCGTCGAGGAGGACCTCACCCGCCAAATAGCCCGTCACCGTCGCGGCGATCTTGCCGTCGCGGCCGATGATGAACTGCTGGGGGATGCCGCCGACGCCATAGAGCTTGGCGGAGGCGCGGTCGGCGCCCCGCTCGGCGGGGTCATGCGAAAAGACGAAGTCCGGGTACTTGGCCTGGTTGGCCTTCACCCATGACTCGAACTTGTCGCGGGTGTCGCTGGTGCAGGACGCGAGAATGACGACGCCCTGGTCCTTGTACTTGGCGGCCACTTCCTGCGAGTGCGGCATGGAGGCGATGCACGGACCGCACCAGGTCGCCCAGAAGTCGAGCACCACCACCTTGCCGCGGTAATCGCTCAGCTTGACCGGCTTCCCGGACAGGTCGGTGGTCGTGAAGTCGGGCGCCACCGCTCCGGGCTCGAGCATCTTGACCCGGGGAGCGGACGAGCGCGCGGCCCGCTCATCGTTAAACGCCTTCAGTTCGGCGTCGGTCGTGACCTTCTTCGGCATATCCGCCGCCGCCAGCTTAACGCCAGCGCGCAGCAGCAGGTTGCCGATGGTCTCGCCGTAGTTCGGGCCGAAGCCGGCGCTCCAGCCGATGAGCGTGCCGTCGGCCGCCATCGCGATCGTGGTCGGCACCGGGGTGAGCACCCCGCCGATCTGCATGGAGATCGTGCGATCGTAGAACGCGCGGGAACGCGCCGTCTCCGCCTTCAACTCCTCGGGCGACATCTGCTCCCGGGACTTGGCCGGAGGGGTTAGCTTGCCCAGACCGTCGTGGGCGACGCGGAAAGAAAGCTCCTTGTTCTTGGCCATCCAGCCCTGCAGGGCCTCCAGCGAGTCGTACCCGCCGATACCCAGAAAATCCACCTGGTCAGCGTAGGCCTTCGCCAGCCCGTTCCAGCGGGCCAGAAAGGCGTCGCCCGGGCCGTTGCCCGCCGACCACAGGCCGATGATCATCGGTTTTCCGCGGCGGAAATCAGAAAGCTTGGCCGGCTTGCCGTCGGCCGTAGCCAACAAGAAATCAGGCAGCGCGGCCGCCCCCTTGAGACGACCGAGATCGGTCATGAACGGCGGCGGCGGGTTGGCGGCGAGCCGGGCGAGCTCGGCCGCGCGCTGCTTTTCGGCCTCGGCCGACTCCTTCAATTGGGCCTCCCCCTTGGCAACCGTGGCGGCGTCTACTTTCACGCCGAGTTTCGCCAAGGCGGCCTCCGCCCGGGCATCGCCGGGGGAGTTGCCGACCACGACGGCGGAGATCACGCCATCGCGGCCGATGATGAACTGCGTCGGAATGCCCTTCACGCGGTAGAGTTTCGCCGAGGCGCGGTTTTCAAAATCCGGCGAGCCGCGTTCCTTGGTGTCGAAAGTGAACCGCAGATTCGGGTACTTCGGTTGGTTCTTCGGGATCCACTCCTTGAACTTCTCGATCGTGTCACTCGTGCCCGCGGCCAGCACCACGACGCCCTGATCCTTGTACTTCGCCGCGACTTCGTCCGTGTGGGGGAAGGACGCGATGCACGGGCCGCACCAGGTCGCCCAGAAGTCGAGGATGAGAATCTTTCCCTTGTAGTCGGAGACCCGGACGGTCTGGCCGTTGATGTCGAGCGTCTCAAAATCCGGCGCAACCGCACCGGCGGCCAGCGTCGCGGCGGTCGCGGCCGGCGCCGCCGCGGCACCGCCGGGGGAACCGAGCATCGCGGCCGGAACCATCGGCGCCTGCGCCGAGAGCAGCGGAGCCAGCAGCAGCGCGGCGGTTAAATGAAGCATGGTGGTTTTTTTCATGAGGTGGGGTTGGGCGGGTTAGTCCCGCCCAACGTGAGGGTGCGAATGATGGAGGATACTGACGTTAGGGACAGGAGCGTCGTGGAATGGATCCGTGGAGAGCGGCCGTTAGGCAAGTTGCGGGGCGAGCAGGCATTCGTGCCGGGGCCATCTCCGCACAGCGCATCTCGCTTGGCCTGATCGAGCTTCGCCTCGGCGATGATCTCGGATGCTACCTTGATCCCGGCCTGCGCAAGCGCCGCATCGAGGAGGACTTCACCCTTGAAGTCGGAGAGACGCCCCTCTTTCCCTCCGACGTCGCTCACCACGAAATCCAGCGTCGCCGCACCGTTGGCCAACAAGACGGAGCGTGAGACCGAAGCCGGCGCCATCGACGCCTGCGCCGACCACGTCGAAGCCAGCAGCACCGGCGCGATCAGCGGGACAAGAAACATTTTTTGCATCGGCGAAGACGCGCCACGGGAGGCGCAAGGTGAAGCGGGGGCCGGCGTCAGAACGGAATCGCGAACGAGGTCTCCAGCGTGCGGCCAAAGGACCAGCGCCCGTGCAGACCCGCGTTGAAACCATAGATGTTGTTGAAGAACGGCGGCTCCTTGTCGGTGAGGTTAGCGATGCCGGCGCCGATCCGCACCCCCTTGCCGAACCGTCCCCAGAGGGGACGCTTGAACTCGTAGGTGCCGCGCACGTCGATGAGCGTCATCGCCGGCGTGGTGTAATTGGACGGGGTGACGCCCGCCTGGTTCGTCCTGAATCCGCTCATGTAGCTGTGCTGCGCGGAGGCGCTCCAGGCACCGCGATTCCAGGAGAGGGAGGACGCGATGTTCCACCGCGGACTCGAGTAGGTATCGCCCACGTCGTTGATGGGCGCGGCGCCCACGGCCAGCTGCCGCGACTGCCGGATAGTCTTGGCCGCGTTCACCCCCACCCGCCAGCGGCCGAGCCGCTCGCCGGGGATCCGGTAGTCCACCCCGTAATCGAGACTGTCGTTACGGATCAGCCCGAAGTTCACGTACTGGGAGTACAGGGTGTTGATCGAGCCAGGCAGGCCGGCCGCGGTGTCGGCCGCCGTCGGCGCGTTGCGCACCACAAAGCCTGGGAAAAGAGCCGGATTGTTCAGGATCACCGTCGACGAGAGCGACTGGATGGCGTTGCGCTGCTCGGTGCGGTAATAATTGGCCGAGAGCGAGAGGCCCTTCAGCTGCGGGAGCTCCACCACGGCCCCGAAGAACCGGGTCTTGGAGGTTTCGGCGGCGAGCTCGGGATTGGGACGCGTGACCAGCGTGATCGGCGTCGGGGTGTTGCCGCGCAGCGGGTCGTTGATCGTGGTGCTCGTGGTCGTCGTCGGCCGCCGGTTCTCGGTGAGACCGGGCGAACGGTAACCCTCGGAATGGCTCCCGCGGAGCAGCACCGGACGGTAGGGTGACCAGGTGAAGCCCAGCTTCGGCACGCGGCTGCCCTCCTGGCCGGTGATATCCTCCGCCCGGCCGGCAAGGTTCGCCTCGAACCGCTCGACCAGCGGGATGCGGTTGGCTTTGCCCACCAGAGGCAGCTGCAGCTCGCTGAAAGCGGCGCGCGTGATGCGCTTGCTGGTGTAGGGCGTCACCGTCGTCACCACCGGGAAGTTGCTGTAGCTGACCGCGATGTTCGTGTTCTTGTCGCGGTCGTAGGAGAAGCCGAACGACATGCGCGCCACACCGCCCCAGATTTTGCCGAGGTCGCCGTTGGCGGAGAAATCGAGGCTCTCCAGGCCGGAACGTCCGTCGGCGGTCGGGTAAAGGGCCGTTTGCTCCAGCAGGCCGCTCTGGTTGGGCGCGCCGGGAACCCGCTCGTCGATGAACGGGTTGAAGCGCTGCGCGGCGTCGCTGTTGTTGGCGAAAAAGTTGAAGGCGGTCTGATTGAAACCGCGGCTGATCGAGAAGTACTTCTGCTGCTGCCAGCGATAACCCGCGTCCCAGCGCCAGGTGGCGAAAACCCTCCCCCGCGCGCCGACCGTCACCGTGGTGGAGTCGGTCCGGGTCCGCTGCCACACCTGTCCCCACTGCGGCAGAAGCATGCCGAAGGAGATGTTCTCGCCGAAGGGGTTGTTCGCCGCCGAGACCGCGACGCCCGAAACGTAGGCGGGCAGGGTCTGCGCGTTGCTCTTCGACTGCGTGCGGCTTGCGTTGCCGTAAATCTCGACCCCGCCGGCGAGCTGGTAGCTCGCGGTGCCGGTCACGCCCCGCCGCTCGGCGGCCGAGACGAGCTGGGTCCACTGGGCGGGATTCGTGATGCGCTGACCCTGCGCGACGATCGCGGTGCCGGTCTGGCCAGGGTCGTTCGTCGTGCGGCGCTCGAAGGCCGAGACGGGCGGCGTGGCGGCGGAGCCGGCCGGCGCGAGGAGGACGCGGATGCCGGGAATGCTCGCAAAACCCGTGGTGGCGGTGGCCTGCACCGAAGCGGGATAACCCCACTGGATCCGCTGGTCCGTGCCGTACACCGGCGCGCCCGTCGTGGGACTGTAGCCTTGGATGCGCGTGCGGTAGTCCATCGCTTTCGAGAAGGCCCGCTGCGAGGCGTACAACGGGTCGCGGTCGTAATAATCCACCGCGAGGGTGCCGCGCAGTTTGCCGCCAGCGCCCGCGAAACCGGTCGTCACCGTGCCCTGCCGCTCCCGTGCGCCGCCGTGCTCGCGGAACTTGACCGATCCGCTCACCTCGGTGCCCACCCAGGATTTCTTGAGCACGATGTTGATCACGCCCGCCACCGCATCGGCGCCGTAGATCGCAGAGGCGCCGTCGGTGATGATCTCAACGCGCTCGATCAGGCCGAGCGGGATGGTATTCAAATCGACAAAACCCTGCCCGGTGGTGGAACCGCGGTTGCGCTCGCCCGCCTGCGCGACGCGCCTTCCGTCCACCAGCACCAGCGTGGAGCCGGAGCCGAGGCCGCGGAGGCTGACGCCCGAAACGCCGGTTTGGACGGGGACGTTGGTGGCGAGAATCGGGCTGCTACCGATGGGCGGAACCAACGGCAGGCCGCTTTCCGTGCGCTGGCCCGCCGCCATGTTAAGGTCGTCGGGCGCACTATTGCGACCCGCGCCGACGCCGCTGTAGGTCTGCGGCAATGAGCGCATGAAGTCAGAGAGGTTCATGGCGCCGGAGGCGCGGATGTCCTCGGTGTTGTAAACGGAGACCGGCGAAGGGCCGTCGACCTCGGTCCGCCGGATGCGCGATCCGAGCACCTCGAAGGCCTCCATTTGAGTGGTCGGGGCGCCGGCGCCCGGGGCTGCGGATTGCGCGTAAGCCGGAGCGGCAACCAGCGCGAGGAGCGCCGCGCGCCCGGCGCGACGAAGGATGAGGGCGCCCAACGGGCGCAAAGCGTGGGTGTTCATGATGGCGGACCGCGGAGCGGAACGCGGCACCCTACGGGGCGCACGACCGACGGCGAGGTCAAACCCGCCCGACGCGCGGGCGTGGGAAAAGGATCGCCGCGGCCTACGGCGGCCACTCGCCGGCGACATAGTCGCGGGGCGTCAGCCGGGCCGGGTCCAGAACCACATGCCTCACGCGCTCCCGTTTCCACGTGTAGGTGATATGCACGAGGCCGTCCTTCGCCTGGATCAGCGCCGGATAACTATACTCCCCGGGCGCGCTCTCCAGCACCACGCCGGCCTGCCAGTTACGGCCGTCGCGCGAGACGGCGACGTTCAACGGCGAACGCTTCCCGCCCCATTTACCAGGCTCGCCGGGCACATGGTTGTAGACGATGAGATGCCGGCCGTCACGAAGGGTGACGGCATCGGTGCCGGAGTTGGGATTCGGCAGAGAACCGAGGGCCATCGGCTTCCACGTCGTGCCGCCGTCGGCCGATTCCACCTCGAAGACTTTGTTTTGCCGCGAACGGCCGATCGCCAGCAAGCGATCGCCGCCGAGGAACAGGATGCTGGGCTGGATGGCGCGGATCGCCTCGCCATCATGGACCGGCCCGATGCGTTCCCACGTTCGCCCGAGATCCCGGGTGCGCTCGAAGTGCACCGCCCACTTGCTCTGGCGCTCGGGGGTCTCGGTGCTCACCGGGCAAAGGATGTCGCCGTTCGGCAGCTGCACGGGCCGGTTCTTCACCGGACCAAGGATGTCCTCGGGCAGCCGGCGCGGGGCCGACCACGTGCGCCCGCCGTCGGCCGAGTCCATCACCATTCCCCACCAGGTCTCGGGCGTCGGACCGCATTTGTAGAAAAGCAGCAGCGGGCCGTTGCGCGGCTGGAAAAGAACGGGGTTCCACGTCGGATGACGGAGCACGGAGCCATCGGGCCGGCGGTACTGCACGCCGTTCGCGACCTCCACCGGCGCGGTCCAGCGACCCGCCTCCTGGCGCGAGACCCAGATGCCGACGTCGGGGTGTTTCTCGCGCGTGCCGCCGAACCAGGCCGCCACGAGACCACCGCCGGCCGTTTCCTCGATGGTCGAGGCATGGCACTGCGGGAACGGGGCGCTCTCATAGATGAAGCCCTGCGAAACGATCACCGGCGAGCCGGTGGCGGCGACGCCGGCGGAGGTGAAAATCAACACGGACAGACGGAGCAACATGGTCGTCATGGGAGGGGTGGGAACCGGGGTGAACCTGCCCGGGATGTGGAGGGCACGGCCGCGGCCGGCGATGCAATTCCACGAACCCGAAGCGCCGGCGCGGGCACGAAGGGACCCTCAGTCCTCGGGCGTCCGCGGCCCTTTCGCCGCGTCGCGGATCACCAGCCAAAGTGTCACCAGCATGACGAGCAGGCCGGCCGCTCCGACCCAAAGGTCCGTCCCCCCTGCGATGGCGATCGACCACGCCTCCGCGCGGGCGGCGGCGGACTGGAAGCCGGAGGCGATCGGCTGGAGGATGGTTGTCATGGCGGGCCCTGACCCGCGCTACCATCGCCTCCCGGCCGTTCCGTGGCGCGGCATCCCTTGGCGAAGATGCCGCGCGGACCGCGCCCGCCTCAGCGCGGCTGGTTGGCCTTGATCACGTCGGCGATCGAAACCGGCGCGCCGCCGCGCCGCTTGCTCTCGTCGGCCGCCTCCATGAAGGCGATGATCTCGATCGTCTCCTCCGGCGTGACCGGGGCGACGCGGGTCTGGAAGAATTTCACGACGTCATTCAGCAACGGGCTGTAGTTCACCTTCAGCTCGGGCGAGACGATGGCGGTGGAGCCAAAAACGGTGAGCCCGAAGGAGCCCTTCGTGTTGCGGTTGCCGCGCATCGTGCCGACGCGGCCGTCGGACCACACCCCGGTGACCACGTCGGCGGTGGGGGTGTGGGTGCGGACGATCGTCTGGCAGCCCCGGCCCATCACGGTGTAGAGCGCCTCCACCGCGTGGATACCATACCAGAAGAGGTCGGGGTGATGCGGCTCGAGCTCGCAGGGACCGAAGGTGCTGGCGCCGCGGAGCTCGCCGACCTTCATGCCCTGCGTGGCGAGCTGCACCGACTGGCGCAGCGACGAGGAACTGAAGACGGGCGTGTTGTGCTTCCGCGCGAGCGCGTAGATCTCGAGCGTGTCGCGCAGCGAGCCGGCGACCGGCTTGTCGATGAACGTCGGCTTGCCGCTGGGCAGCACCTCGCGCGCGTACTTCAGGTGCGGCCGGCCGTCGACGCTTTCGATCATCACCGCGTCGACGTTCTTCACCAGCTCGGCGACCGTATCGTAGAGTTTGACCCCGGGGTACTTCAGCAGGTCCGCCGTGTAACCTTCGACGCGGTTGGCGCTCGAAGGAATATCGGGGCTGCCGCCCTTGAACACCGCCACGACGCGGGCACCAGGGACGTGATCCTTGGCCTTCGGGTCGTTCAGGGTCTTCGTGAAGGCGATGACATGGGAAGTGTCGAGGCCGATGAGGCCGACGCGGATCTCGGCGGCGCGCAGGGCCGGAACGAGGAGCATCGGGAACAGCAGGGCGAGGATACGCTGGGGGGTTTTCATGAGAGTTTCGGAAAAGACGGCCGCACGGGCCACCCCCGGACTGCCCGAAGCCGCGCGGATTGGAAACGCCGAAGTTCGCGCGGCGAGGAATCCGCTTTCCCGGCCGCGGATCACGCCAACCAGCGGTCCAGGTGGCGGGCGACGAACGCGTCGTCCACCAGCCAGGGGTGGGCGGCGGCGACGCGCGTGATCTCGCGCGCCTGGCCGGGCGAGAGCCGCTCGAGCGGATCGAGACAGGCGTTGGTCGCGAACAGGCCCTGCCGCCGCAGCACCTCGTGGATGCCGGGCAGGCAGCCGGAAAACCCGTGGGCGGCGTCGAAGATCGCGGCGTTGGCGTCGGTCAGCGCCGCGTTCCGGCCGAGCCACGAGGCTGGTAGCATGGCACGCCGGCGGGCGCGCTTGACCTCGGCCAGGAGCGCGACCGCCCGCTCGGTCCAGACGCCCCACTGCCCGAGCAGTCCGCCCGCGATGTGGCGCGTGCGGCCGCCGAAAGTGAACGGTGTCAGGAGATCGCCGAGGATGTGGTCGTCGTTGCCCGTGTAGAGCGCGACGTCATCGCGTCCGACTTCCAGCACCGCCCGCACGACGTCGATTGTCCGGTAGCGGTGGAAAGGCGCGATCTTGATCGCGACCACCTCGGGTATCTCCGCGAAGCGTCGCCAGAACGCGTGCGTGAGCACGCGGCCGCCGACCGCGGGCTGCAGGTAGAAACCGACCAGCGGGAGCTCACGCGCGACGGCGCGGCAATGCGCGAGCACCGCGCGTTCGTCGTCCCGCGCCCAAGCCCCGAGACTCAGCAGCCCGGCGTGGTAACCGAGCCCGGCGGCCGTGCGTGCCTCCCCGACCGCCTGCGGCGTGCGCCCGCAGAGGCCCGCGATCAACGCGAAAGGCCCCCGCGCCCCGGTCCCGCGCCACGCCCGCGCCTCCGCGGCCGCGAGCGCGAGCACGGGTTCGAACAGGCCGTGCCGCGGATCCCGGATCGCGAACTGCGTGGAATGCACCCCGACCGCGAGCCCGCCCGCCCCCGCGTCGGCGTAGTACCGCACCACGGCGCGCTGCCGCCGCTCGTCCCAGCGCCGCGTCCGGCCGAGCGCCAGCGGCAAGGCCGGTATCACCTGGCCGTCGAGCAGATGGGTGCGCAACGCGGCGGGCATGGTTCAGAAATTGCCGTCGCGGCGCTCGAAGCCGGTCGGCTTGCCCCAGTCGCCGCCGCCGGCGAGCAGCCACGCGGCGATCCAGCGCTGCATCTGGTCGACGGAGGTGGACGGCTCGCCGAACCGGCGGTGGGCGGCGCCGGCGTTGTTCAGCCACGCCGTGGGCGCCTCCGCGCCCGTGAAACGCACGGTCCTTCCGAGCATTTCGCCGAAGCTTTCCGCAAGCTCCCGCACGGTCAGGATCCCCGCGCCGGTGATGTTCACCGGCACCGGCGGCGCCGCCGCGAGATCCAGCGCGCGGATGACATGATCCAGCGCGTCGCGCTGCCAGATCACGTTCACGTGGCCGGTCGTGATGTCCACCGCCTCGCCGCGGAGGACGCGGCGCGCGATGTCGACCAGCAGGCCGTAGCGGAACTCGACCGAGTAGTTGAGGCGGATCAGCGCCACGCGCGTGCCCTGCCGGCGGGAGACCTCCGCGAACGACTCCTCGCGCCCGAGACAGGAGAGCGCGTAATCCCCGACCGGCGCGGGCGTGGTCTCCTCGGTCGCACCACCACCCGCCGGGGTCACGAAAGGATAGACGCAGCCGGTCGAGAACGCCGCGATGCGCGCCGCGTGGAACCGCTCGCCGACGCGGCGCGGCAGCTCGACGTTAACGCGCCGCAGCAGCTCCGGCGATGCGGCGGTGCCGAACTTCACCCCCGCGAGGAAGAAGACGGTCGACGCCTCGGGCAACGCGGCGAGCTGGGCCCCGTCCTCGAGGTCGGCCGCGAGCGTCGCGACGCCCAGCCGCGTAAAATCCTCCCGGTCGCGCAACGTGCGGAAACGGGAGACCGCCAGCACGTCGTCCGCGCGCCCGAGCGGCGCCAGCGCCCGGCGCAGCATCACCGAGAGATGCAGGCCCATCTTCCCGCCGGCGCCGAGCACCAGCACGCGGCCGGGGGCACGCGCGAGCACGGCCGCGGCGGCCGGCGTGGGCTCACCCAGGAAGGAGTCGATGTCCTCCGGCGCGCAGGGCAGACCGTGAGCGGCTTCGGCGGGCGGCATGGGCCGCGAGTGGCTAGGTCGCGAACCCGCTCGCGCAAGCCGAATCTTACCCGCAACGTCCGGCCATGCCGCGTTCACCGGACTCCCCCGCCGCCCTGCTCGCCGCGATGGTCGCCATTCCCAGCGTGAACCCCGGTGGCGATCCCGGCGGCTCGACGCCCGGCGAGGCCGCGTACGGGGCCTGGCTCGCCGACCATCTCCGCGGGCTCGGCGCCGATGTGGCGGTGCGCCCGCTTGCGCCGGGCCGACCCAACGTGATCGGCGTCTTCGAGCCGGGGCGCCGGGCCGAGGCCACGGTCGTCTTCGCGCCGCACCTCGACACCGTGGGCGTCGCGGGCATGACCGTGCCTCCCTTCCGGCTCACGCGGCGCGCCGGCCGCCTGCACGGCCGCGGCGCGTGCGACACCAAGGGCCCCACGGCCGCGTTGCTCTGGGCACTGCGCCGCTGGACGCGCCTGCCCGTCGGCCGACGGCCGGCGGTGCGCTGGATCGTCGCCGCCACCGCGGGCGAGGAGGAGGGCAGCGCGGGCGCCGAGGCGCTGCTGCGGGCCGGATTCAAGGCGGATTTCGCGGTCGCCCTCGAGCCGACGGAATTACGCGTGGTGCACGCGGCGAAGGGCATTCTGCGCGTGTGGCTGGAGTCTTCCGGCCGCGCCTGCCACGGCGCGCAACCGGAACGCGGCGACAACGCGATCTACCGCCTGCTACCCCTCGCGCAGGCGCTGCGCGACGAACTCGCCCCGGAGCTCGCCGCGCGCCGGCATCCGATTTTAGGCCGGGCGAGCCTGAACCTCGGCGTGCTGCAGGGTGGCCGCGACCTTAACATCGTGCCGGATTTCTGCCGCGCGGGGCTGGACATCCGTCTGCATCCCGGCGTGACCGCCCGCGAAGTGACAGCGCGACTGCGCGCGCTCGCGCGGGCGCGCGCCCCGCGGACGCGCCTGCGGGTCCACCGCACCGGGCCAAGCTTCGTCACACCGCGCGGCCACGCCTGGGCGAAGGCGCTGCGCGGAGCCGGTCGCGGCTGGGCGGCCGCGGACTGGTTCTGCGACGCCAATGTCTTCGCGGCCGGCGGCATCCCGGCGGTGGCGTTCGGCCCGGGTGACATCGCGCAGGCGCACACGCGCGACGAGTTCATTCGCGAAAGCGACCTGCGCGACGGCGCGGAGGCGTTCCTGCGCTTTCTCACCGCGGGCCGATCCGCCAAGGAACGGGTTTGAGTACCTCGGCGGGCGTTCCTTTCCTCGCGCGCATGCCCCGCCCCACTGTGCGCCAGCTGGCGCTTCTCGCCGCGCTTTCCTCGCCGGTCCTCGCGCTCGCCGCGGAACCGCGCGACGCGGCGAAGCTCGCCGCCGAACTGTGCGTGAGCTGCCACAACCAGAACCTTGTCGGCAGCCCGGCTCCAAACCTCGTCGATCCGCTGTGGACGCATGGCGGAAGCGACGAGGCGATCCTGCGCAACATCCGCCAGGGGTTCCCGCAATCGGGCATGCCGGGTTTCGAGGGGATCCTCACCGAGCCCGAGATGCTCGGCCTCGTTCGCCATATGCGTGCCCTTTCGCGCGAATACGGGGCGGGACGTCTGAAGCATCCCGCGCCCCCGGCCGTGCTGCCGCTCGCGACCGAGTTGCACGGCGCGCGGCTGGAAACGTGGGTCGACGGCCTCGAAACCGCGTGGGGGCTGGAATTTCTCCCCGACGGACGGCTCTTGGTCACGGAACGCGAGGGGCGGCTGCGCATCGTTCGCGACGGCCGTCTCGAGCCCGAGCCGATCCGCGGCCTGCCCGGGATATTCGTGAAACAGGACGGCGGCCTGCTCGACGTCATCGCCCATCCGCGTTTCGCCGAAAACGGCTGGATCTACCTGGCCTACGTCGACACCGGCCGCGATCCCGCCACGTCGATGACCGTCGTGATCCGCGGGCGGATCCGCGAGGGAACGTGGGGCGATCAGGAGGAGCTTTTCCGCGGCCCGCCGGAAAGCTACGCGGCGGGTTGGACGCACTACGGGGCGCGATTCCTTTTCGACCGCGAGGGCCGACTGCTTTTCACCATCGGGGACCGGGGACTGCCCGAGGCCGCGCAGGATCCCTCGAGTCCGCTGGGCAAGGTCCACCGCGTGTTCGATGACGGCCGCGCTCCGGCCGACAACCCGTTAGCTGGCCGACCTGGCGCTTGGCCGTCCATCTGGTCGCTCGGCAACCGCCACGCGCAGGGCCTGAAGTTCCACCCGGTCACCGGCGACCTCTGGGCCAGTGAGCACGGGCCGAGCGGAGGCGATGAGATCAACGTGATCGAGGCGGGCGCGAATTACGGCTGGCCGGTGACCTCGCGCGGCACCGACCGCCGCCGAACCTTCGCCGCCGGCGACGCCTCGATGCGGTCCCCGGCGATCGCCTGGACACCCTCGGTGGCGCCCGCCGGCATCGAGTTCTACACGGGCGACAAGTTCCCCCGCTGGCGCAACCACCTGTTCGTGGCGTGCCTCGGCGGCGAGCAACTGAAGCGCCTGGAGACCGACGGGCCGCGCATCGTGCGCGAGGAGATCGTCTTCAAGGGGTACGGCCGGGTGCGCGACGTGGTCACCGGCCCCGACGGGCTGCTTTATCTCGCGATGAATTCCCCCGGCCGCATCGCACGCCTCGTTCCCGACACCTCCGTCGCGTCGCGTTGAACCCGTCCGCCCCCGGCTGCAGCCACACCACGTCCGCTCTCCTGCTTGGCGAATTCCGCGGCCCTTGGCGGTCATACCGAGGGATAGCCAAGAAAATACCCCCAGGCGCAGCGGTAGCTTTCGAAAAAGAAGGCCGCGAAGCCATCGGCCGCTTCCTCCGCATCCGCGCCATCCGCGAAATCCGCGGTTAACATTCCGGGGAATTCACGCACCGCTTTCGGCAGCAGCCCTCGACTCATCCGAGGCCAACAGCCTCGGCTACAGCAATCGCCGCCGGAGCCGGGCTCCGGCATGGTGTCTCCTTTTGTTTAATACCACAATTCGGGGGGAGCGCGCGGGTGACGGCGGCGAGGTCGCCGCTTGGATCGGTGTCGCCATGACCTCCCCCCGCCTCACCCAACCCGCGGCGCCGTTCGCGCTGCTCGACTGGAAGAACAACCTGATCCACGCCGGCCTGCCGGCGGAGACCGCCTGGAAATACTCGACCGAAATCCGCCGCTTTCTCCGCCGGTGCGAGATGCTCCACCTGCCGGTCGACCGGCGTTGCGTCGCGCCCTACGTGCGGAGCATTCCGCCGCGCGGCGCCCGGGCCGCCGCAGCGGCCGCCCTCCGCTGGTTCTTCGACGCCCGGCGCAACCCCGCTCAGGCGCCGGCCTTGGCGGGCCTGGGCTGCAGCAGGTCCCACTTGTTGCCGTAGAGGTCGGCGAACACCGCCACCTTCCCGTACGGCTCCACGCGAGGCTCCTCGAGGAAACGCACGCCCCGGCGGCGTAGCGCGGCGTGGTCCGCGTCAAAGTCGGCCGTTTCCAGAAAGAGGAAAACCCGGCCGCCGGCCTGCCGACCGACCGCCGCGATTTGCTCCGGACCCGTCGCGCGGGCCAGCAGCAGGGCGCACCCGGCGCCGCCCGGCGGCGCGACCCGCACCCAGCGTTTGGCTCCGCCCAGCGGGGTGTCTTCCAGCAGCGAGAAGCCGAGCGCGCCGGTGAAGAACCCGATCGCCTCATCGTAGTCCCGCACCAGGAACGAGAGGGTCTGCACCGCGCGTCGCACCGCGGTAGCCTCGCGGCGCGAAACGCGAAGGCAAGTTCCCCTTGGGCGCGCAAATCGGCTCGTCGCCCGCCGCGCGGGGCTGCGAGGCTGACGCGATGAAGGCACGTACCCTCCCCGTCTTTTCCCTGCTGCTCGCGCTCGCGATTCCCGCTTCGGCCCGCGCGGCCGCGCCGGTCACGGACGCCGACGTGGTGATCTACGGCGGCACCTCGGGCGGCGTCGCCGCCGCGCTGCAGGCGGCACGCATGGGGCGCACCGCCGTGCTCGTCGAGCCCACCCGCTTCCTCGGCGGCCTGACCACCGGCGGATTGGGCGCGACCGACATCGGCAACAAGCGCGCCATCGGCGGCCTCTCGCGGGAGTTCTACGGTCGCGTCTGGAAACACTACCAGCAGCCTGCCGCGTGGCCCCGGCAGAAACGCGAGGAGTACGTGAACCGCCGCGGCTCGGCAAACGACGCCGCCGAGACGACCATGTGGACGTTCGAGCCGCACGTCGCGCTCAAGGTCTACGACGAACTGCTGCGCGAGGCGGGCCCCCGCGTGACGGTCGTCCTCGGCGAGCGCCTCGACCTCGCCCCCGGCCGCGGGGTCGTGAAGGACGGCGCGCGCATCAAACGCATCGTGATGGAGAGCGGCCGCGCCTTCACCGGACGGATGTTCATCGACGCCACTTACGAGGGTGACCTGATGGCGCGGGCCGGCGTGAGCTACCACGTCGGTCGCGAGGCGAACGCCACCTACGGCGAGACGCTGAACGGCGTGCAGGCGGGCCGCGCCGTAAGCCACCAGTTCATCCGGCCGGTCGACCCTTACGTGAAGCCCGGCGATCCTTCCAGCGGGCTCCTGCCCGGCATCAACGCGGAGGGTCCGGGGGAGGAGTTTTCCGGCGACCGCAAAGTGCAGGCCTACAACTTCCGCCTTTGCACCACCGACGTTCCGGAAAACCGCCGCGCGTGGGAGAAGCCCGCCAACTACGATCCGCGTTGGTATGAGCTGCTGCTGCGCAACTTCGAGGCCGGAGACTCTCGCGTCCCGTGGAACCCGGTCTGGATGCCCAACCGCAAGACCGACACGAACAACAACTACGCCATCAGCACCGACTTCATCGGCCAGAATTGGGCCTACCCCGAGGCCAGCCACGCCGAGCGCGAGCGCATCCGCCAAGCGCACATCGACTGGCAGAAAGGCCTGATGTGGACGCTGGCCAACCACCCCCGCGTGCCGGAAAAAGTGCGGGCCGAGTTCCAGCGCATCGGCCTCGCCCGCGATGAGTTCACCGACAATGACCACTGGCCGCGGCAGCTCTACGTGCGCGAGGCCCGCCGCATGATCGGCGACCACGTCATGACCGAGCGCAACTGCGTGCGCGCCGAGGTCGTTTCGGACAGCGTCGGCATGGGCGCGTACAACATGGATTCCCACCATGTGCAGCGCTACGTCACGAAGGACGGGGTCGTCCGCAACGAAGGCGACGTGCAGGTGCGCGTCCGCCCCTACCCGATCAGTTTCCGCAGCATCCGCCCCCGCGCGGCCGAGAGCGTCAACCTGCTCGTGCCGGTCTGCCTGAGCGCGTCGCACATCGCCTACGGCAGCATCCGCATGGAGCCGGTGTTCATGGTGCTCGGGCAAAGCGCCGCCACCGCCGCCGTGCAAGCGATTGAGCAGGGGGTGAACGTGCAGGACATCGACCCCGCGCGCCTCCAGGCGCGCCTGCTCGCGGACGGCCAGGTGCTCGACTTCGAGAGCCCGCCGATCACGCCCGTCACACGCAAGCCGCGCAGCAACCTGCCGGGCATCGTGGTCGATGACCTCGACGCGGAGCGCCGCGGCTTCGACCGCGGAAGTTCGGCCCACCCGGTCTACGTCGACGCCGGCTACCACCACGACAACAACGCCAACAAGGGCGGGGAGTCGGCACGCTTCACCCCGGATCTGCCCACCGCCGGCCGCTACCAGGTGCGCATCGCTTACCCCCACAACGCCAACCGCGCGACCAACGTGCCGGTGGTCATCCGCCACGCCGACGGCGAGACCCGCCTCATGCTCAACCAGCGGCGCAAACCCGCCCTCGAGGACCTCTTCGAGCCGGTGGGCGAATTCCGCTTCGAGGCGGGCCGGGGCGGCCACGTCGAGATCGCCAACGCCGGCACCGACGGCTATGTGGTGATCGACGCCGTGCAGTGGTTGCCGGCGGGCCGGGGGAAATAGTCGGCTCCCGGGA
>Ga0192647_100082_pt1 | contig 56720 bp, 50 predicted proteins | sample LauGreFa1BDMLBSN_2_FD_133046 | JGI IMG/M metagenome (GOLD analysis project Ga0192647, IMG submission 133046) | Freshwater lake microbial communities from Lake Michigan, USA - Fa13.BD.MLB.SN - reassembly | ecosystem: Environmental > Aquatic > Freshwater > Lake | place: Lake Michigan, USA... | reverse complement strand
TGCTTTTGCTTCCGATCCCGTGCGCTCCGTGCAGCAAAAAGATAGCATTATACTTTATGCCTACGTGGCTGATCCTGGTACTAGCGGCGCATTAACCATAGCCGCTCCTGAAACGGCGGCTAAAAAGGCAGACACCGATAAAAGACTAAAATATCAAACCAGTATTCAAAATAATCAACAAGATATTTTACTACCATTTCAGTTTCAATTCGAAAATCGTATCAAGCGGTTGGACAGTACTGGTATCCGTCTGTGCCGTGATTCAACCTACACTCCTGTGGACAGCTTCCAATTAAGCATGGACACATCGGGTCGTCAATTAACATTAATCACCAGTTGGGACGAAGGACAATCCTATCACCTGATCTTATCAAAAGGGGCAGTGGAAGATTCCTTAGGTAAGCAATGGATCAAAACGGATACCCTTTCCTTCACCACCAAGCGTAAATCAGACTACGGAAAAGTAAAAATTCGTTTACGAGGTCTTGATATGAGCCAACAACCTGTTTTACAATTTGTACAGGCTGACCGCGTGATAAAATCTGTTCGTCTTACGGGACCGCTCTATGAGGAAACCTTGTTTTATCCCGGCGAATATCAACTTCGAATTTTGTTAGACAAAAATGAGAATGGTCGTTGGGATACGGGCTCTTTCTTTGGCAATAGAAAACAACCTGAACGGGTGAACCCCCTTGAAAAACGGGTAACAGTAAAACCAAATTGGTTGAACGAATACGAACTGGAAACAGGTAACCGTTAGTCCAGCGCTTATCTTTGTATCATGCAACTTTCCTCCCAATTACTGGAAAAAGCGGTGAGCGCTTTTGCTAAACTTCCCGGTATCGGAAAGAAAACGGCACTTCGTTTAGTGCTACATCTTTTAAAACAGGAGGCTGGAGAGGTTGTACAATTCAGTGAAGCAATAACCAAATTGCGCAGTGAGATTCGTTTCTGCACACGCTGTGGTAACATCGCCGATAGCACACAATGCTCCATATGTTTGAATCCCGGACGTAAACAACAATTGATTTGTGTAGTAGAGAGTATTCGGGATGTCATTGCCATTGAGAGTACACAACAATACAATGGCATTTATCATATCCTCGGCGGTATTATTTCGCCATTGGATGGTATTGGCCCGGATCAATTAACAATTGATGCATTATTGGATCGTATCAAAACAGAAAAAACGGAAGAACTGATTTTTGCATTAAACCCAACTATACAAGGCGATACCACCATTTACTACATTCAGAAAAAGTTACAGGATTATCCTATACGTGTTACTACCATTGCAAGAGGAGTAGCTTTTGGAGGAGAGTTGGAGTATGCCGATGAGATGACCCTGGCCCGGAGCTTACAAAACCGCCTGCCGGTAGATCGTTATGTAAATAGTCGCTAACCCTTATTCCTTGGGGGTTTAAGCCCTTTTTGTTATCTTTGCAACCACTTACGGCGGATTTGTTTATTGTTCGGCCTACCAACGGAACTAATAAACGCAGGAATATCTCTCATTTACCCCTCGTTTATACTTCAATGGCCCTTGAGCAAGCTCCACCAAAAAGTGAAAGCTGTTCAACCGATCCATTATGAAAAGTATTCAAGCAGCCCTGCAGGAGCGAATTTTAATTATTGATGGTGCCATGGGTACCATGATTCAGCGTCATAAACTGACGGAATCAGATTACCGAGGGGAAAGATTTAAAGATTGGCCGAGTGACCTCAAAGGAAACAATGACCTTTTAAATCTTACCAAGCCTGACATTATTGTAGGTATACACAAACAATACCTCGATGCCGGTGCTGATATTATCGAAACCAACACTTTTAGCAGCACTTCGATTGCCATGGCTGACTATGGAATGCAAACGCTGGCAAAAGAATTAAATGTAGCAGCAGCTACTTGTGCCAAAGAAGCTGTCAAACAATCCGGTAAAACAGCCTGGGTAGCGGGCGCCATAGGCCCATTGAATAAAACGTTGTCCCTTTCTCCCGATGTAAATAATCCTGGATTCAGAGCAATCAGTTTTGATGAAGTAGTAGCCGCTTATTACGAACAAGTCGGCGGATTAGTGGAAGGAGGTGTGGATGTGCTTTTAATTGAAACCATTTTTGATACACTCAATGCCAAGGGCGCGATCTATGCCATCAAGCAATATTTTGATGACACAAAGCAAACCCCACTTCCTATCATGATTAGTGGAACCATCACCGATGCTTCTGGACGAACATTAAGTGGTCAAACCTTGGAGGCCTTCTATACCTCTGTCATGCATGCTAAACCGCTTAGTGTTGGACTAAACTGTGCACTGGGTGCTAAAGAAATGCGTCCCCATATTGAAGAATTATCGACACTAGCAAGTTGTTATGTATCGGCGTATCCCAACGCAGGCTTACCCAATGCTATGGGTGAATATGATGAAAATCCTGCCGATACAGGTCATTATTTGGAAGAATGGGCTCGCGAGGGATTTGTAAATATTGTAGGCGGTTGCTGCGGGACCACCCCTGATCATATCCAACATATTGCCGAGCACGTAAAAAAATTGGCCCCCCGTGCTTTACCAACTGTTGAAGAAACTTTATCCTAGACTACTATTCCTGGTATGAAAGAAAAAATATCCATCAAACCCTTTTTACGATTAGCCGGATTGGAACCATTAGTGGTTAGACCGGAAACCAATTTTGTAAACGTGGGAGAACGAACCAATGTAACCGGTTCTAAAAAGTTTGCACGGTTGATTCGTGAAAAAAAGTATGAAGAAGCATTAAGTGTTGCACGGCAGCAAGTAGAGAGTGGTGCACAGATTTTGGATGTAAATATGGACGATGCCCTGCTGGATGGCGTTGAAGCCATGACCACCTTCCTGAATCTCTTACAAAGCGAACCTGATATTGCGCGAATTCCTATCATGATCGACAGCTCCAAGTTTGAAATTATTGAAGCGGGTCTGAAATGCGTACAAGGAAAATGTATTGTAAATTCTATTTCGCTTAAAGAGGGTGAAGAAAAATTCTTACAACAAGCCCGGATCTGTCAACGATTTGGAGCCGCTGTGATCATCATGGCCTTTGATGAAAAAGGACAGGCGGACACCATGCAACGGAAAGTGGAAATTTCAGAACGCGCCTATAAGCTTCTTCTTTCTAAGCTCTCCTTTTCACCACAGGACATCATTTTTGATCCGAATGTTTTTGCAGTGGCAACAGGGTTGGAAGAGCATAATAATTACGGAGTAGATTTTATTGAAGCCACCCGATTGATCAAACAAAAAATGCCACTGACCAAAGTGAGTGGTGGGGTGAGTAACCTTTCCTTTTCCTTTCGCGGAAATGATCATGTGCGGGAGTCGATGCATGCCGTATTTCTTTACCATGCCATCAAAGCAGGGATGGATATGGGAATTGTGAATGCAGGACAACTGGTGGTGTACGATGAAATTGAACCAACGCTACGGAACTTATGTGAGGATGTAATCCTAAATAGAAATAACGATAATAATGAAGCGACCGAGAAATTGATTGCATTTGCAGAAACGGTCAAAGCAAAAGGAAAAGTAGAAGTAAAAGATGAAGCCTGGCGGAATAATTCGGTGGAGGAAAGACTGAAACATGCCTTGATCAATGGTATTACAGACTACATCGATACAGACACAGAAGAAGCGCGTTTAAAATATCCGAGACCCCTAGAAGTTATTGAGGGGCCGCTTATGGCGGGAATGAATGTGGTAGGAGATTTGTTTGGGGCTGGGAAAATGTTTTTACCACAGGTAGTAAAAAGTGCACGCGTAATGAAAAAGAGTGTAGCCTGGCTCACCCCCTTTATTGAGGAAGAGAAAAAAAATAATCCAACCGCTACTGCTGGCAATGTTCCCAAAGTATTATTGGCTACTGTAAAAGGAGACGTACATGATATCGGGAAAAATATTGTAGGAGTAGTACTGGGTTGTAATGGTTACGATATTATTGATATGGGTGTGATGGTACCTGCTGATAAAATTTTAGATACGGCGCAAAAAGAAAATGTAGACGTAATTGGTTTAAGTGGGTTGATTACTCCTTCATTAGATGAAATGGTACATGTTGCCCACGAGATGAAACGTCGTGGCATGCAACAGCCCTTGTTGATCGGGGGCGCTACGACTTCCCGGATGCATACTGCTGTTAAAATTGCACCGCAATACGAGCATGGTGTACTACATGTGCTAGATGCTTCTCGCAGTGTAACAGTAGTTAGCTCGCTATTAAATAAAGAACAAAAAAAAGATTTACTGAACAATACCAAACAAGAATACGAAACACTCCAATACCAGTTCAGTAATAAAAATAAAAAAGCACTAATCCCTTACGCAGAAGCTGTGGTGACCAAAGAATATTTCGACTGGAAAAAGTATAAACCAACAGCGCCAACATTCACAGGAAAAAAAGTAATCAAACAAGCCGACCTTACTACTATTGCACGATACATTGACTGGGGCCCTTTCTTTATAGCATGGGAAATGCCAGGCCGTTATCCGGAAGTGCTGAGTGATGCTGTTTTTGGAAAAGAAGCGCAACGTCTTTTTAATGACGCACAAAAATTATTAGAACAAATCATTGCTGAAAATTGGTTTCAAGCAGATGGCGTGATCGGATTTTGGCCAGCCGTAAGCAATAATGCAGATACAGTCACTTTACAAACAGAGCAGGGGCCTGTACAACTGGAGTTCTTGCGTCAGCAACTTAAAAAAGCAATCGGTCAACCTAGTTTTTCCTTGGCAGACTTTGTTTGTCCCGCTGAATTAGGTACTGACTATATGGGTTCCTTTGCGGTGACTATTCACGGTGCTAAAAAACATATTGATCGATTTGCTGCAGAGCAGGACGAGTACAACAAAATCATTGTGCAGATCTTAGCAGACCGCATGGTAGAAGCCTTTGCCGAATACTTACACGAGCAGGTACGTAAAGAATATTGGGGCTATGAGAAAAGTGAATCACTCACTAACGAACAATTAATTCGAGAAGATTATAACGGTATCCGTCCTGCACCAGGCTATCCTGCGTGCCCTGATCATACAGAGAAGCTTAAATTATTTTCCTTACTCAACGCTACAGAAGAAATTGGTATCACGCTTACTGAAAGTTTAGCGATGAATCCACCTGCTTCCGTATGCGGTTGGTATTTTGCACACCCTCAAAGCCACTACTTTGGCTTAGGAAAAATTGACCGCGACCAGCTCAAGGATTATGCACAACGCAAGAATATGTCCTTGGAAGAAGCAGAGAGATGGTTAAGGCCGGTGCTGGAATAAGCGGTGGAGAACTTTAGTTGCCTGCGTTTAGGCGAAAGACATGATTTTCAGCTGCAGTTTTTTAGTGTGTAAAAGGACCTAGTGTCCCGAAATCCCCAATAGCTTCAGCTCTTCATGCAACTGAGTTGCTGATTGGAAATGTATGCCTTGCAAACCCAAGGCCTCCCCTGCTTTTACATTACGTAAATTATCGTCGATAAAAACAGCAGAGGAAGGGTTGACTTGATAGCGAGAAAATAATAATTGATAAAATTCAGGAAAAGGTTTACGTGTTCCTTCCTCTCCGCTCACTAAGCGTCCATCAAACCAATGTAAAAATTCAAAGCGATCCAATGCAATGGGAAAAGTTTCGGCACTCCAATTGGTCAATGCAAAAAACTTAAACTGTCCACGCTCCTTTAAACGACGAAAAATATCAACCGTATCCGGTAAAGGTCCACGTAACATATCAGTCCATCGACCATAAAAATCTCGAATCGGTTGTTGCCACTTTTCTTCGGGAAATAAAGCTAATTTATCTGCTGTAGCTTGCTGTAACGAATAGCCGGCATCTTGTTGCTCATTCCAATCCGAAGTACAGATATGTGAAAAAAAATAATCGCGATCAGACGGGCTATTAAAATACTGTTCATTATATACAAACAGAGGATTCCAATCCACTAGAACACCGCCTAAGTCCCAAACAATTGTATCTATACCCGCACTCATGCTTTCCCGTACTTCATCTTCAAGGCAATCATAATACCGGACATCAAAAGCATCACGGCATTAGTAAGTATAATTACAAAATTGTCGATCATAAATCCATACACCAGCCACATGATCTCATTGATAAATGCAATCAAAAACATAGTCAACGAAATATCACGAGCCGACTTGTCTCTCCAGGTTTTAATAACCTGTGGCATAAATGTAAAAGCGGTTACCGCTCCGGCAGCATAACCTAAAATTTCTGCTCCACTCATAATTGTAGATTGAATTACGAAGGTAAGCACTCTACCGCTTCTCAAATAACCACCATAACCTGCGGCGTGGCTTCACCTGATAATTAGATCGAATGTAGCGCTGGATATGTGCCATAGCCTCATCTACATCATCGGTAAAAAGCAATAAATCAAGATCCTCAGCAGAGATAGTTCCATCGTCCTCCATTTTCTTAAACACATCCATCAAAGGCTGATAATAATCTTTTCCAAATAAGATAACAGGAAACCGCGTAATAGTTTTGGTTTGTACTAAGGTGAGCGTTTCAAAAAGTTCGTCCATGGTTCCAAAACCACCAGGCATAATGACAAATGCATAGGAATATTTCACTAGCAATACTTTGCGAACAAAGAAATGCTCAAAGGTGACGGAGCGATGTAAATAAGGATTCTCTTTCTGTTCAAAGGGTAACACAATATTACAGCCAAAGGATTGTCCTCCGTTTTCAAATGCACCCCGGTTGGCGGCCTCCATGATACCGGGACCTCCTCCCGTTAGCGTAGTGAGTCCCATTTCGGCAATACGCTTTCCAAACTCACGCGCCTGTTGGTAATAGAGATGATCCTCCCCAAAACGAGCAGATCCAAATACCGTGATACTAGGACCTGCAAAATGAAGTATACGGAATCCTTTGATAAACTGTTTAAATACACGCCAGGCAAAAGCCAACTCATAACCACGGCTCTTTGGCCCCTCGAGATAAACATGGTGTTTAGGATGAATTAGCTGAGGTTCTTGTTTTTTATGTACGGTAGAGGCCATAGTTGATGAATTTGCTTTTTCAATCCCGACATTTGCAGGGAAGCACGTAGAAGTGTTTTACAAAATTATGCGGATCATATCGTACAATGTCAATGGAATTCGTGCAGCCATAAAAAAAGGGCTGCTAGACTGGCTACAAACAAACCCGGCTGATATTATTTGTTTACAGGAAACTAAAGCCAGACAAGAAGATGTGGACTGCAAGCCTTTCCATGCGCTGGGATATCAGGACTACTGGTTTAGTGCGCAAAAAAAGGGATATAGCGGAGTAGCTGTTTTCACTAAAATCAAACCGGACCATGTTGAGTTGGGGAACGGAAATGGACAAAGCGATGAAGAGGGCCGCGTTATTCAATTAGACTTTGGAAATGTACGGCTAATCAACGCGTACTTTCCCAGCGGAACCAGCGGAGATGAAAGACAGGAATTCAAATACAAATGGCTGGACGAATGTTTTAATTGGTTACAACAACTAAAGAAGAAACATCCACAGCTGATTTTATGTGGCGATTACAATATTGCGCATCAGGAAATCGATATACACGACCCCAAGGGAAATAAAAATTCTTCCGGATTTCAACCTGCTGAACGCGAATGGATGACAAAACTTTTTGAAAGTGGCTGGGTAGATACATTTCGAAAGATTCATCCAGAACCACATCAGTATAGTTGGTGGAGCCAGCGTTTCCCCAGCGTTCGTTTACAAAACAAGGGATGGCGCATCGACTATATCAATGTTACTACTCCACTTGAGAAAAAAATCAAGGACGCTTACATATTACCCATGGTAAAACATTCGGATCATTGTCCAGTTTATCTGGAGTTAAAAAAATAATCCATGTATATCTACAATGTAACTGTAAAAGTAGACCATGCTATTGTTAAGGAATGGGTGCAATGGTTAAAAACTGAACATATCCCCGAGGTAATTGGCACGGGATGCTTTACTACGGCAACAGTACTGGAGCTATTGGAAAACGTAGATGAAGAAGGTGCCACATTTGCGGTACAATATAAAACCACCCGGTTGGAGGACTATAAGCGTTATTTGGCTGAATTTGCCCCGGAAATGCGGCAAAAAGGGTTGGACAAATGGGGAGATCGCTTTATTGCATTTCGTACACTGATGAAAATCGTGGATTAAGGGTGCATAACCCCTTTTTTTATTTTTCCTCAATGAAAAAGCGGCTAAATTTGTCCCTCTTTACGTTTTAAAATCCAAAGCATGAACAAGGGAGATTTGATCAATAAGGTAGCAGACGATGCAGGAATTACTAAAGCACAAGCCAACGAAGCCATTGATGCTGTGATTGAAGCAATTGGAAAAACCTTGAAAGGAGGCGGAAAAGTTACGTTGGTTGGATTTGGAACTTTTTCTGTTTCTAAACGCGCCGCCCGCAATGGCAGAAATCCTAAAACTGGAGAAACAATCAAAATAAAAGCCCGTAAAGTTGCTCGCTTTAAAGCAGGCAAGGAACTGGCTGAAATGCTTTAAACTAAACACATAAACCACTAAATAAATACTAACATGGGAAGAGGTGATAAAAAAACAGCCAAGGGAAAACGCTTCAAAGGTTCATTCGGCAAGAGTCGTCCTGCCAAGGTTACTAAAAAAGCAGCCCCTAAGAAAACCAAATAAAACGGTTTGCTGATGAAATGAAAAAGGAAGCATTGCTTCCTTTTTTTTATTTGACGAGTGTTCCTACTTTATCGCCAGTCACTACCCTGCTCAGATTGCCAGGTTGATTCATATTAAATACAATAATGGGAAGTTTGTTCTCCATACATAGCGTAAATGCAGTCATGTCCATCACTTTTAACTGCTTTGACAAACATTCGGAAAAACTGATTTCGTCATAACGGGTAGCGGTTTTGTCTTTTTCAGGGTCTGCCGTATAGATACCATCTACTCGTGTTCCTTTTAAAATTACATCAGCGCTGATTTCAATAGCACGCAATGAACCCGCTGTATCAGTGGTGAAGTAAGGGTTACCGGTGCCAGCCCCAAATATCACTACCCTACCTTTTTGTAAATGACGAATAGCCCTGCGACGAATATAAGGTTCTGCGATCTGCTCCATTTTTATAGCACTTTGTAAACGCGTATACACACCTATTTTTTCCAATCCTGCTTGCAAGGCCATCCCATTAATGACCGTAGCCAACATGCCCATATAATCACCATGTGCTCTTTCAATCCCCGTTTCCTGTTCGTTCATCCCTCTGTAAATATTACCGCCACCAATCACAACGGCCACTTGAACACCCAATTCGGTTATAGCCTTGATGTCTTTTGCATATTGAGAAATAATAGCGGTATCAAATCCGAAGCTTTTGTCTCCCATCAGGGCCTCGCCTGATAATTTCAATAAAACGCGTTTGTAAACAGGTAACATGCAATTGGCTTTGGTGAACGAAGATAACCAAATTACAAGGCCAAAAAAAAGCGTCCGGGGTATCCGGACGCCTGTATAATTTATAGGAAGCGGGGATTATCCCAGTGCTACGCGCTTAAAGCTAGTGATCTTTACATCACCAGATTCCTTCAGGTAGTCGCCCACCGACTTGCTGGCATCTTTTACAAAAGCCTGAGCCGTGAGGGTTTGCTCTTTGAAGAACGCGCCCATTTTACCTTCTGCAATCTTAGCGATCATTTCAGCAGGCTTTCCAGCCATTTTAGGATCCTGATTCATCAACTCTACTACAATGCTCTTCTCGCGCTCGATTACATCAGCTGGCACAGATGCAGCATCTACGGCAACCGGATTCAACGCAGCAATTTGCATCGCTACGTCTTTACCAGCCTCAGCAGCAGGCTTGTCCATACCTACCAAAACACCAATACGGTAAGCACCATGAATATAAGAAGACACATAAGGCGCATCGATACGCTCGAATTTTGTAACACCGATTTTTTCACCAATAGTAGCCAATTTCTCATCTATCAAACCTGCGATGGTCAGTGCGCCAATTTTTACATTCATCAACTCATCGAGCGAATTAACATTGCTAGCAATTGCTGCATCCGCAATGCTTTTTCCAAAGGCAACAAAGTCAGCATTCTTCGACACAAAATCTGTTTCGCAACTTACACAAACCACAATACCTGTTTTGTTATCGGCAGTTGTCTGTGCAATTACCACTCCTTCTTTTGCTTCGCGGTCGCTACGCTTTGCAGCAACTTTCTGTCCTTGCTTACGCAACCAGTCAATAGCTGCTTCAAAATCACCATTTGTTTCAGTCAGGGCTTTACGGCAATCCATCATACCGGCGCCAGTTGTCTGACGAAGTTTATTGATATCCTGGGCACTAATAGTTACAGTACTCATAATGATTTATAATTTTTAGGGCGAACACTTTGCGTGTACACCTCGACACTAATTAAAAAATAAATTACTTGCGGGCTCCACCAGGTCCGCGGCTTACGCTACCACCTGTAGTGCGACGACGTGTTCCTGTTCCACCACGACGAGCGCCACCACGTCCACCTTCAGCTTCTGCTTCGGCGAGAAGCTTAGCGGCTTTTCTTTCTTTTTCGTCATCGGTGATTTCTTCTGTATCATCTTCCTTAGCAGCTTGACGCTCTGCCAGACCTTCCTCAATAGCTGCCGTGATATAATTCACCAGGATAGCGATTGATTTAGTAGCATCATCGTTAGCAGGTACAGCAAAATCCACTTTGTTAGGATCGCAGTTAGTATCAACGAGACCAAATGTGGTAATGCCTAAACGCTTAGCTTCTGCTAATGCGATATGTTCGTGCCCGATATCAACCAGGAACAAGGCAGCAGGGATACGTCCCAATTGAGAGATACCGCCCAATACTTTTTCCATTTTGTCTTTATCGCGGCTAAGTGTCAGACGCTCTTTCTTAGTAATGCTATCGAAAGAACCATCACCTAGCATTTTTTCAATGCTCTGCATTTTTTTCACACTCTTACGAACGGTGTTGAAGTTGGTCAACATTCCACCTAACCAACGCTCCGTTACAAAAGGCATGTTTACACGCTTAGCACACTCGTTTACGATGTCCTTAGCCTGCTTCTTGGTTCCTACAAAAAGGATTTTCTTTCCACTGCGTGCAATTTGCTTTAACGCAGCTGCAGTTTCCTGCAAGCAATCAACCGTTTTGTTCAGGTCGATGATATGAATACCTTTCTTCTCAGCAAAGATGTAAGGCAACATCTTAGGATTCCACTTCTTTTTCAGGTGACCAAAATGTACACCGGCCTCGAGAAGTTGCTGTTGTAAGGATGTATTATTTTCCATATGAAGTATAAGTACTTTAAAATTGATTGAAGGCGATTAACGTTTGGAGAACTGGTAGCTACGACGAGCTTTCTTGTGACCGAACTTCTTACGCTCTACAGAACGAGGATCACGTTTCAGCAATCCAGCTGCTTTTAGCGCAGGACGAAACTCGGGATTCAAATCCACCAATATGCGGGAAATACCCAGCATAGCAGCTTCCGCTTGTCCTTTAACACCTCCACCGGCGGCATTAATTTTTACATCGTATTTGCCCATCACCTCAACAGTTTTGAGCGGACGCTCTACTTGATTTTGTAAGTAGACCAGAGAAAAATATTGCTTGTAGTCTTTGTCGTTCACCGTAATTTTTCCGTCACCCTTAGTAACGAAAACGCGGGTTACGGCTTCTTTACGACGACCTACGCTGTTCTTTTGCTTTTCCATTGATTAGTTATTTGTACGATTGAATTCAGAATTTAAGTTCCTTTGGTTGTTGTGCGCCATGTGGGTGTGCAGCACCTTGGTACACAAATAATTTCTTGATCATTTTACGACCCAATCTGTTTTTAGGTAGCATTCCTTTTACAGCACGCTCAATGACCACTTCAGGACGACGCTTCAACAAACTAGAAGCAACTTCTTCTTTTAAACCGCCTGGGTAACCTGTAAAATGGTCGTACATTTTTTGATCCAGTTTTTTACCGGTCAATACAACCTTTTCGCAATTAGTTACAATTACATAATCCCCCGTGTCAACGTGAGGAGTGTAGCTGGCTTTGTTTTTTCCGCGCAATACAGCTGCAATGCGGGAACACATACGACCCACGGTTTGATTAGTACCGTCCACAACAAACCAGTTGCGCTTAACGGTAGCCTCGTTCGCATGTTTGGTAGTGAAATGTAGTTTACTCATGATGTTTTATTTGAGATCCCGCTATCCCGGAACCTGATTAAAAATGGACCGCAAAGGTAAGCGAGCCCTGGCAGACCACCTTGAAAAAGAGGATTAATTTTTCAAGGCGCCTTTGCAAAGCATTGATTTTCAATAAAATTTTTGACTGACTTTTTATGTCCTTACTGAAAGGCGGTCATTGCCCTGGTCGGGCGACCTGCATTATCAAATGCTCCCAGCGTATACCCCTTCCAGTTTCCATAACACTGAGGTTCCCAATAGAAAATTCCCAACCCTTTTTGACTGGGGATGGAACGGAGCTGCGTTTGTAGTTCCTTTAAAAATAAATAACAGGCATCGGCTTGGTCCCAGGGCATGCCTACTTCGCAAACCATCACGGGTGTGTTGTACCGATTGACCAGTTCAAGCATATTGGCCTTGCATTGTGCAACTAACTCGGGCCAGTTTGATTGAGTTGGATAGAGAGAGAGTCCAATCAAATCCCAAAGGGCACCATATTGTTTAAGCCCATCTAAATTCCAGCGAAACAAACCTGCGTCATATCCATTCGAGATATGCACCATCACTTTGATGGTAGGATCTATTTGCTTAACAGCTTCATAGCCGGCCTTAAAAAAACTTGCATAATTCCCCATTTGCTGAGAAGCCTTACCTAAAGGCCAAAGCATCCCGTCATTGGTTTCGTTGCCAATTTGAACCCAATCAGGAGTTACCCCCCTTAGGATTAATGCTGACAAAACGCGGGTCGTGTGAGCACGAACAGAATCACACATCGCAGCAACCCCGAGTCCAGCCCAAGTTGCCGGTGGATTTTGTTTACCTGGATCGGCCCAACTATCACTGTAATGAAAATCAATCAGCAGCTTCATTCCGGCTTGTCTGACTCGCATTGCTTTATTGATCACATCTTGTAATCCATTCCAACCATCAGCAGGATTTACCCATACTCGTAACCGGATTGCGTTCATCCCTAATTCTTTCATCAATAAAACAGGATCTTTTTCAACACCACTTGCATTGTAAAATTTTTTCCCTGTTGCTTCCATCTCGCTGATCCAACTTATATCTGCCCCTTTAATCAAGAGTTCATTCGACGCAGGAGGAACGGGGGAATTTTTTTGACCACAGCTGCTGAGCGTACTGACTAAAAATAAGAGTGGTAATAATACAAATCGGCTTCGCATCGGGAGTTGAAATTGGTTGCTGATTTAAAGATAAAAAAACGGCTCCACGAGGGAGCCGTTTTCTATTCAGTAAGACGGAAGATTAGTTGATAGTAACCGTCTGTGTATTTTCATTCAATGTAATAGTATAAGTACCCGCTGTGGTTGGTGTTTTGAAATTCGGACCTCCATCCCACTTGATTCTGCGAGGAGAACCTGTGGACTGACTTCCACCACTGGCATCTTCGTAATCAAATGCACCCCATGCATTACCAGCCAGGAATTTAATATCCTTATTAGCTTCCAAGGCAACGGTAATTGTCCAAACGCCATTACCAGCGTATGTCATTTGAGGACTGGCTCCTGGGTTCCAGGCAGACACACCTGTTAGACCATCTCCAACCACACGCATTTCGTTGGCAGGAGAAATTTCATAACGAATGCTATTTACGTTACGACCATCCCAAATTACACGGTAACGTCCTGTAGCACTAACATCAGGCATATTGGGTCCATTCACTTCCAATGCAGAACCACTACCTCCGTTTGATCCATAACTGCGCGCATTGGCTGCAGTAATATCACCGCTGTTCCAGTTATTGAAGTCGATCAACTTCCAGCCACCAGAGGAGTTGAGGTTAGTTAATCCTACAAATAGATTTTTCTCAGGATGTCCCATTGCGTAGTTAGGGAAGGAAGCACCAGGATTCCAACCGGCACCGGTAGCACCACCCACAAAGCCCATGCGGCCTTCGCGGATATCGTACTTCATGTTAGCGCGATCGATAGAAACGCGATAAACACCAGCTGTGCTCACAGTGAAGTTGGCACCATTTTGAGCCAGGTTATTGTTGGTACCACCATAGTTGATAGCCCAGTCACGACCTTGCGTTACTTTAAATTCAGCGTTAGCAGGCAAATAGATATAGGTGTAGTACAATTTGTTCATTGCTTCTGGACGAATATCACGAATCAACTCAGGAGCGGTTCCTGGATCCCAGTTGTTACCATTTCCCGTAGCTGACTGATAACCACCAGGCATATAGAAACGAAGAATTGGAATGTACGTATTGATCAACACATTGACAGTGTTTGAAAAAGAAGTAGCCCCTTGCGCAGTAACCGCACGAACACGGTATTCAATTCTACCGGGTGTGCCACCTGCAACACCTTCATTGAGAGCAGTTTCATTCATTTCAAAATTGGTCAAGGTTACGTTCAAGCGATTTGCTCCCACTGCAAAATCACGAGGAGAAGCAAAATTCTTTCCAGCAGAATCATATTGCAGGGTATACGTAATATCTCCAGTGTAACCAACAAAAGAACGTGTCCAGGTAAATGTATTACCAGGATCGTTGGAAGTTGCCAGGCTTGGAGAAAGGGTTGCATTCTGTGAAACCAATACAGATGGATCTTCAAATGGTGTAACGGTGATACGGAGTACATTAGACTCCAATTTCTCATTGTTATTGCCATAAGAAGAAGCCACTTTCACATCCAGTGAATGCGTTCGTCCTAAAGCAAAACCATAGTTAAGTAGGATACCATTCAACTCGCGACCTGTGATGGCGGTATTACGAACACCCATTACAGTTTTAGTTACTTCACGACTAAAGTTGCGACCCGCTGAGTCAATGGAAAGCACATATTTGTAATTAGCAGAATCTGTTCCGTGTTGTGGGTTAGTCCAGTTAAAACTGATCACATTGCGGGTACTATCCGCCAATGTAGAGGTTACACTGGTAAAGTTTGAACTTAGTACAACAGAGTTACCTGGTTTATAAAAGGGCAGATCAGCCACTTTAGTACAAGCTGCGATTCCCAGCACCAGACCCAGATAAAAGAGTTTACGCATATTTTTCATAGCAGTACGTTTTTAGGTTTAGAGTCTGGTTAATTTATATTTACCAGTCTGAAAATTGACCTCAATTTTATAGCGACCCGCACCTGGGCTTTGGAAAGCAGGATCAGCATCGCGCTTTTCAAATTCGCCACCTAGTGCAGCAGCCGGTGCCAAGGCATGATACTGTGTTCCCCAAACGCCTTGAGCTTGTATTAATTTATAATAACCACCCGCATTAAAGGTTACATCATCTAAAATATAAAGCAATGGATTACTGGCATCCCTTCTGAACTTCTGTGTTACATTATATGGGGCACCCATTGGATTGCTCCAACCTGATGCAAATGCATCGCCGATTGCCCACAGGCCCGCATCGTTGTAACCACCCGCTTCAGTTCCAGGAGGTTCTACAGCAAAATCAAGATAAGGTGTAATACGAACAGTAATGGTGTTAGAGAGCAAAGGAACTGTTCCGTTGATCAAAGAAGCTCTTACACGCATTTGCATGTTGTAAGCTACACCTGCACGCAATTCCATTTTACCTAATACCGTATTTAGATCTTTTACAGTCATTCGAGTTCCCAACTCCTTGGCGATGGCTAACTCTTGTTTGTTAGGACTAGCGAAGTTTCCGCCAACGGTATCAACTTGAAGTAAGTAAGTAACGTCCTGAGAACTTACGCCCGTAGTAAAACGGTAATTAGGGTTTGTCCAATTCAGTACAAGACCAACTTGGTCTCTGTTCTCTTTACGAAGAACAATAGGTGCCGTAGCTGTAGTAGACAACACAGGGTTGGTTCCACCCATGTACATGATTTGATTTTCTTCTTTATCGCAGGAAACAATCCCCATCAAGAGGAAGGATCCCAACAGAAGCTTTGCTATGTTTTTCATGGCAATCAATTTTATTGTTGATTAGAAGCCGGGGTTTTGGCTCAGGTTTGGATTAGAAGTTCTGTTAGAGGCAGGTACAGGGAATAAGTTATACTTGCTATCTACTGCAGTACCAGAAGCTACACCACCTTTCCAAGGCCACAGGTAGGTGCCGGTAGTTAAACGACCATAACGAATTAGATCCGTTCTTCTGTGTCCTTCCCAATACAATTCACGAGCTCTTTCATCCAACACAAAGTCAAGCGTTAACTGACTGGCTGTGATGTCTGCAGCAGTGCTGCCACTGTGTGCACGCTGACGGATTGCATTGATATACGCCAATGCAGTAGCAGCATCTCCACCTGTTCCCCCACGAAGGGTAGCCTCGATGTAGATTAAATGCATTTCAGATAAACGGAAAACGGGGAAGTCAATATCAGACCAGTAACGCGTAGCATCAGAAACTGGCTGTCCGTCTGAGCGAATATTTCTCCACTTGTTTACGTGCAGTCCATTGCTGAAATCAGCTACATCATTGATGGTGATTTGTGCAGGGCTGGTTCCATAAAGAGATGTTGTAAACATAGCGCGACGATCAGTTGCACCAGTTAGATCAGGGAAACGATCAGCCAATCCTTTTGTAGCACGGTAACCAAACCAACCATCGCTGGTTCCGAAGTCCGCATAGTCCCCACCTGCAGCTGCGTGAATAAAGAAGGTTGTATTGCCATAGGAACGAGCCTTCAATCCATCGCAGGTAATGGCAAATATAATTTCGCCAGTACGCTTGTCATTATCAGCCATGAACAACTCACGATAGTTGCTGTGTAATGTATAGCCACCAGCAATTACTTTGCTAGCATACGTGATGGCATCGCTCCAACGAGCAGATCCAGTATATACTTGTGCATTCAAATACATACGTGCTAATAAGGCCCATGCTGCACCTTTATCTACACGACCATATTCATTAGTACGAGGATTTTTTAGTTCGTTCTCAATAGCCTTCAACTCAGTTTCAATGTAATTGAAGAGGTTGGCACGAGAAATCTCTTGGGGGAGATTGGTGCCCACTTCATTTGCCTCCGTAATAAAGGTTGAACGACCGAATAAATCCATCATCACCCAGTAATTGAAAGCACGAAGGAAACGAGCTTCAGGGCGTGTAGCCTTGATTGCATTCACTTCATCAGCACTCAATTTACGGGCCGCTAATTTTTCGTCTGTTGACTCACGCAGGTATTCGTTGGCCACCATGATATTATAGATGGGGCGTGCATACATTCCTTTTAAGAAAGGATCTGCGCTGGAGTAACTGAGGTTATGAAAATCTTTAATGGTTTGGTCATTCCAGGATACAACTGCTTCATCGGTAGGAAGCTCCTGACAGTTAAAGAAACCGCGGAGAAAAGGTGACTGTGAACCTTCATCCAAACCCTGAATATCAGAAGCACCAGCAGGACCACTGTTACCAGTGGTTGCTAAACCTCCATATACTTTAGCCAATACCTGACGATACCCGGCAGCTGTAGAATATACATCGGCAGAAGTCAGGTCATTGGGTGGAAATAAATCCAACTTTTTTGCACAAGCACTGAGAAAAAGAACAACTCCCAGCAGCAGTGTGTTTTTGATGACTATATTTTTCATGATGCGTTGATTTTAAAATTAAAAGTCAAGATTGAAACCAATTGAGTACACACGAGGACGAGGATACAAGTTGCCATCCACTCCACCATCGCCTGCATTCTCTGGATCCAGTCCACCATACTTTGTAATCACAAAAACGTTCTGGATGCTAGCGTTCACACGTAGTGTTGCCTTATCGTTGAACACACGTCCTGCCTCGTAACCGAAATTAATATTGTCGATACGGAAGAAGGAAGCGTTGTCCAAATAGTAGTCAGACAAATACCAGTTGTTGTTGAAATTAGTGGTCAGTAGATCACGGGTTGCATTTCCAATAAACTGAACGGGATTCTTGATTGAACGCATGGTTGCGTTATTAGAATTTACGTTGTTGTAGAGATAGTTGCCCAACATACCATGGCCTGCAATACCAAAAGAGAATTTTTTAATGCTCAATGAAGTGCTGAAGCCCAACAAAACATCAGCCGCTGGCTTTTGACTGATCTGACGATCGTCATTATTAATCAAACCATCACGGTTAGTATCCTCGAACAAACCTTCAATGGGCTTTCCATTTTGATCATAAATCTGCTTCAGCATATAGAAGCTATTAGGAGCAAACCCAACCGAATGGATACCGATTGTATTACCGGTACCACCCCCAATTCCTGTAACCTCTTGCCCTTTGAACTTAGGATCAGGATTACGTAACAAGTTGGTAATTGTGGCTTTGTTATACGTATAGTTCATGTTAATATCCCAAGTAACATTCTTGTTGCGAATGGGCACTAAATTCAACGTAACCTCTACCCCTTCACTATTGATATTACCTACGTTAGTAACAATTTCATTTACAAAGTTGGCTCCAGAAGCCACGGCCACGTTAGCCAAAAGATCTTTTGTTTTGCGCTTGTAGTAATCTACCGAACCGCTCACGCGATTATTGAAGAAACCATAGTCCACCCCGAAGTTGGTGGTTGTAGTAGTCTCCCAACGGATGGAAGGATCATAACCGGCAGGACGCAGATAGTTTACCCATGAGTTACCAAACTGCTGCATAGCAGTATTATTACTCAGTGTATAGCGTGGCAAGTAAGAATAATAGCTGATTCCATCTTGCTGACCAGTCACTCCCCATCCAAAACGGAATTTCAAATCATTCACTTTGCTGGAGTTGCGGAAAAAGTCGTCACGCGCCTTCCAAGCAAATGCCAGAGAAGGGAAGTAACCAATACGGTCATCAGGATTCAACTTAGAACTTGCATCACTACGAATAGTAGCAGTCAACAAATATTTATCCATCAACGTGTAGTTGATTCTTCCGATATAAGATTCTAATCTATACTCCGGACGATCAGTCAGGAATACAGGTTCTGTTCCAATGATGGTATCTTTTTTAGCAGGATTCGCGCGATCGAAAATTGCACGATAGCTCAAAGCAGGAAAATTAGACACATCGGTAACAAAACTTTGGTAGCTATGCGTTAACAACACATCAATTTTACTCTTGATGCTTTTTACTTCCTTAGAGTAGAAAAGACCCACATCAGCCAGCTGATTAGTTTTTTGTTGCTCGTAGTACTGACGACGACCGCCGTTTCGGTAGTTGGTTGCAGAAACAGAATCAGTATTATCATTACCACTACCAGATGCAAAATCCATACCCACATTGGCCTGAATTTTTAAATCTGGTAAGAAAGGAAGTTTGTATTCTGCTTGTACGTTACCGATCATACGGTTTACCGTAGAACGATTATCGCGTAACATTAATAAACCAACCGGATTACGGTTAGAAAGATCATTTGGCACACTACCGTTCAACCACTCATAATAACCACCCCAGTTATTATTACCACTCATTACGGGTTTAGTAGGATCAAAACTCACTGCATTTCCGATAGCACCCTCATTGGCAAAACGATTGCGAGTTTGGGAAGCTTTTACAGAAATGTTCAAGGAGAGATTATCATTCAACAGCTTTGGTGAAAGATTGATAGCAGTGGAAATACGGCTGAAATTATTGGTACGAAGAATACCATTTTGATTTAGATAACCCAATGAGGCACGGAAAGGAATATTACCCAAACTTCCGGAAGCACTGATGGTATTATCTGCTCCGATAGCAGCCTGGTAAATTTCTTTCTGCCAGTCAGTAGTTGCAGTACCCAACATGTTTTTGTACATATTGCTTCCTGTTGCAACTGCATCTTTGTTAACGATATTACGAACTTCATCCGCCGTTAACACATCAACGTAGTCAGTGATCATCCCTACAGAGGTAGTATTACTGAAATTGAAGCGAAGCGCTCCTTTTGTACCTTTTTTAGTAGTGACAATGATTACGCCATTCGATGCACGAGAACCATACAAGGCAGTGGCAGATGCATCTTTCAAGATGGTCATTGACTCAATATCATTGGGATTGATGGTATTCAACAGATTTGCTGAACCAGAAACACCATTTCCATCAACAGGAACTCCATCAATTACAATCAATGGATCGTTGCTGGCATTGAGCGAAGCACCACCACGAATACGAATGCGGCTTCCACCACCTGCAGCACCACCTCCAGTTGTAATAGAGAGACCTGCAACTTTACCCACGAGGAGTTGTTCAGAGGAGTTGATGTTACCCTTCTGGAAATCCTTTGCAGTGACAGCAGTTACAGAACCGGTGAGGTCAGTCTTACGGCGTGTACCATAAGCAACAACCACTACATCACCGAGCGTACTGTTAGCACTAGCCAGCACTACATTCACTGTATTTACACCCTGGACAGAAACTTCCTGTGAAGTGAAATTAACAGAGGAAATGACCAATGTGTTTACAGAAGATGCAACACTGATTCGAAACTGTCCCTGTGCGTCAGATTGAGTGCCGGCATTACTTCCTTTAGCGGTCACACTCACACCTGTAAGTGGCGCACCATTGGCATCAGTAACTTTTCCGGTAATCACTCTATCCTGCGCAAAAGAGAATTGCACAACGAGTGTTAGCACGATAAGGCCGAACACCCTCGAGAGTTTAGATAATGACATAAGCAATCATTAATGGTTAAGCAATCAGATTTGGGGATGCACTAAATGTGTATCCAATACACAATATTAAGAAAATTTTAATTTAGCAAAACTTCTTGTTTAAGATTTTATAAGGCATTGACTTTGTAGAGCTTTCCGGGCCTGTGTGGCACATCCGTCTCCATCTCCTTAAGGTCTGTCATCCAATCTTTTAGCATGATTTTTTTCCTAAAATTCCGACGATCTAACCCCACTCCCAATATAGCCTCATACACTTCCTGAAGTTCCCGTAAAGAGAATTTTGAAGGCAATAGGTTGAAAATAATGGGTCTTTCCATCACTTGTTCACGCAAACGCTTCAGGCAAGTATCCAAGATCTCTTTGTGATCGAATGCTAATTTTTTTATATCGTTCACTGTATGCCAGGAAACTTCGTTGTGGCTTAATTGCAATCGATGGTTCCTGATATCTAATAAAGAATAATAGGCGGTTGTTACTACACGTCCCGAGGGGTGCCGATTAATATTTCCAAACGACTGCACCTGTTCCAAATACACATCATCCAAACCTGTTCTGTCTTTTAACACGCGATAGGAAGCTGTATCTAAATCTTCATCAGGACCCACTAGATCGCCAAGTAAGGAATGCAATCCATTGAACTCTTCCAAGTCTGATTCGATCAATAAAACTTTTAATTCCTTATTCTCATAGCCGAGAATCACACAGTCCACCGAAACGGCAATATTAAAATAGTCTTGCCGATTTCTTTTTTCGGAAGCTGCGCTTTTTAAAGTTAAAGTGGTATTAGGCATGGCAGCAGCTTATTGAATTACAAAACGTACTACCGACTGTGCGCCGGGAGCTGTGACTTTGATTATATATATACCTGCAGAAAGTGTTTGTACTTTTTGCTGCATGGAAATCCGATGTACACCACTAGTTAGTGATCCGTTTTGAATTACCGACAAGGATTGACCAGCCAGATTATATAAAGTAGCCATCACATTTCCAGCTGTTGGAATTTCTAAAACCAAATCCATAGCACCGATACCGCTAACAGTTCTGTTCACCAAATTAGGAAGAACCTTGGCAGAAAACGCTGTAACAGTTCCGCCACCACCGGTACCACCACCACCGCCACCTGTACCGCCACCGCCACTATTAGTGATATTGCGGTTCACATAGACTTTGTACTCCCCGGGCTGTAACAGAATTGACTGACCGGATCCCGTGGCGCTAAACGTAGCACCAGTCATATAATCGTACCAGGTACCTGCGTTGGGAAAAGTAATGGATGACTGAGAGGCGGCTACATCAAAGTTGCCGAGTACAACAATATTTGAAGTATCCGTTGTTAGTTGAAGCCATTTGAAAGGACCATTGAGAGAATGTACAATCCGATCAGAAGTAAAATTGTTTTTATACAGCGGGTGTTGTCGCAGCTGATTCAATTTGCTGTACACTGTAAAGAGTGCTTTTCTTTCAGTCACCGTTTGATAATCCCAACGAATCGGTTTGTTGGAAGTGCGACAATTATTATTCACCGTGCCATCTGGGCAATGATTGATGGAGAAGTCATATCCCACTTCACCAAATTGCCAGATCATGCGGGGCCCCGGTATCATAGTACCAAATGCTGCAGTTAACTCCATCCGCTTTAGTGCCGTAGCTAAGTTTCGAATGTTATAGGAACCCAATGAATTTCCAAATTGTAATGCTTTGTACATGAGTCTTTCCTCATCATGGCTCTCCATGTATCCAATCAGGTGTGGTTTAGTCCAACCCCTAGCTGTAAAGATATTGCCGCTAAAATTTGAATTCGGTAAAAATCCCATGGCAGCTTCTTGAAACTGGTAGGTATTATTTGCCCAAAGCAACATGCCGTAATTAGAAAGTTCTATCTCCTCCGTGTTATCTGCAAAATGCTCTAGGATCACATAACTACCAGAAGATTTTACTTGCATAGTATCGTAATAACGTTTCCAAATAGCAACCCGGCTCGCATCATATCTACCCCATGCCGCTACATCCGATCCAGTATTATTTTGTGTAAACCCTTTGGAGAGATCAAAACGATAGCCATCTACTTTGTATTCCTTGAGCCAGTGTTCCATCACACGGCTGCTGAAATAACGAGTAACTAAACTCTCGTGGTTAAAGTCGTTGAATACATTAAAAGGATGTCGGGCAGTTTCATTAAGCCAAGGATTATTGGCGGCTGGTTGATTACTGGTACTATTCCAATAAAGTGCAGCCAACGGATTGCTACCTGTGGTATGATTCAATACCATATCAAGTATAACAGCCATACCTCTGCGGTGGCAGGTATCAATAAACTCTTTCAAGGCGTTCTTGGTGCCATAATATTTATCGGGAGCAAAAAAGTAAGAAGGATTATAACCCCAGCTTTCATTCCCATCAAATTCACCCACCGGCATCAACTGGATTGCATTCACCCCCAATCGTTGTAAATATGAAAGGGTATCTCGAAGAGTTTTCCAATCATGTGCTGCTACAAAATCACGAAGCAACATTTCATAAATCACCAACCCTCTTTTATCAGGACGAGTAAAATTGTTTACGGTCCAATTGTAAGTAGGTTCATTTGTTTGCAATACACTTACAATTCCAGTGGTTCTTCCTGTAGGATAAGGCTTAAGATTAGGATAGGTTGCCGGAGTGATGTATTGATCATTCCAGGGGTCTAACACTTTTTCCGCGTAGGGATCGCCCACTTTCAGCGTACCGTCAACTAAATATTGAAATGCATATTCTGTTCCGGGGGTAAGGCCTGTAATTCGCAACCACCAATAATTACCATCTTGGGTACGATTCATTGCAAAAGCAGATTGTTCCAACCAATTACTTCCCGGGAAGTCTCCAATCACCGATACACGTGATTTACCAGGAGCATAAAGCACTAAGACCACACTGGTATTTCCCTGTTCGTAATTAATTCCGTCCCGAACTCCAGCAGGAAGCGGAGCTGTTGTAACACCTCCGCTTACAAAAAAGCGAAGGGTATCACGCTTGGTGGTTGCTCCTAAAACAGCCTCAGCAATAACGGTCTGATCGCCGGGAGCAGTCACTGAAACGTTGGCAGAAAGAGTGGCTACATTGGAACCAGTTTGCACCTGCGTCCCGTTATGAATTAACCGTAACGTGGTAGCGGACAAACTGGTGATAGCCGTTACGGGGAGTGTTTGCCCCACTTGTAAATTGATGGGCTCAGGCGTAGGCGTTGACGTAGGCTGATAAGGAGGTTCTGAAAAACGAACCTGTAATTCGTTACTGTAAATTGGGATGAACATGTCGGATCCGTCCGTGTTGGTTTGCTTCAGTGATCCATTTCCATTTCTGAATAAGATGGCTACTTTAAGAATCGTTTCGCCAGCAGGTACCCCATAAAAAGCGCGGACATTATTGATATCATAACGCCATTTATTATTCCCCATTGAAGTGGCTTGTAATCCGGCCACTTGCTGACCCCAGGGACTTTGAGCACCAAATTTTACATAACGCCAATCGGAAGAGGACGAACTGAGATTTGTAATTACACCGGTATGTACATAAACGTCAGTGGTATTAGTATAGTTATTAAGACCCCGGTTACCTTTTGTGGCATCCACTACCACGGAAAGATTATCATTATCCCTCGGAAAGGCAGGAGTCCAGGTTAAAAGTTGGGCTATTGAGGCATAAACTGACCCGCAGATCAGTATCACAAGCAGGGAGATCCTTTTCATATGGCAGCATTTTCGGCAATTACGAATATACCAAGTAATATGTATTTGTAACACATTAGAGATTTGAAATTTTACTAATAGCTTAGCGCCCATGTACGGAAAAGAGCAGACCCCTTTTTGGTTGGAGCGAACCCAATCGCTTCTTCAAACGCTAAAAAAGGGAATAGAATCTTCAAACATTGAGGAGTTGCGGAGCGTGTTGCGCTTTCATGAACATCGTTATTACATCTTGAACGACCCTCTCCTTTCTGATTTTGAATACGATCAGCTTTTTAAAGCACTTGAAAAAATTGAAAAGGAGAATCCAACCCTGATTACTCTGGACTCGCCCACCCAACGGGTGGCCCATGAATTGACCCGTGAGTTTCCTACGGTTCAACACCTGGTGCCCATGTTATCGCTGGACAATTCTTATAACGCTGACGATTTACTTGATTTTGACAGAAAGGTTCGTGAATTGTCCGGTCTCGAACAAATCAGCTATTGTGTAGAGCCCAAATTTGACGGAGGCAGTATTTCATTGATCTATGAAAATGATCAATTAGTACGCGCTGCCACGCGTGGTGACGGAGTAGCTGGAGATGAAGTAACCATCAACATACGGCAAATACATTCGGTTCCATTAACAGCCCCATTTTCAAAATTTGGAATTCAACAAGCTGAGATCAGAGGTGAGGTACTGATGAACAAAGAAAATTTTAGTCGCTATAATCAAAGTTTAACAGCGCAGGGATTGGCTCCGCTAGCGAATCCGCGTAATGCAGCCAGTGGTACGCTTCGACTCAAAGATCCTCGCGAAGTAGCCAAGCGTAATCTTGAAGTATTTGTTTATCATCTTAGTTATTTCTCACTTCAAAAAGAAGAACAATCGCCGGTAGCACTGCAATCACATGCCGCTACACTTGGTTTATTGTGGGAACTGGGCTTCAGAAGTCCAGTACGAGAAAAAAAAGTATTCAATTCAATACAAGACGTGATTAATTATTGTGTAGAATTTGAAGCTGTTCGCGATACGTTACCCTATGAAATTGATGGGATGGTGATCAAAGTAAATGAGGTGGCGCTACAGGAAAAATTAGGGATGACTTCACATCATCCGCGTTGGGCAGTAGCTTTTAAATTCAAAGCAAGACAAGCCACTACTCAATTAATTGGAATCGAATTTCAGGTGGGACGAACAGGAGCCGTGACTCCAGTTGCAAAATTAGAACCAGTAGGAGTTGGCGGCGTGATGGTATCCAGTATCTCCGTGCACAATGAGGAATATATTGCAGAAAAAGATCTACGAATTGGAGATCAAGTGCTAATTGAAAGAGCGGGTGATGTTATTCCTCAGATAGTCAAATCACTGACGGAAGCGCGTACTGGAAAAGAAAAACAAATTCAGTTTCCGAGTGTTTGTCCTGTTTGTGCAAGTAAATTATTCAAAGAGGAAGAAGAGGCGGTATGGCGTTGCATCAATTTAGAATGCCCTGCACAAGTCATTGAGAGAATTATTCACTTTGTAAGTAAAGATGCACTTGATATAAAAGGATTTGGCGAAGCCAACGTTAGAAAATTTGTGGAGTTAGGATTACTTGGTGATATTCCCGGAATCTATACACTTGACTTTGCACAACTCTCTTCGATGGAAGGGTTTGGGAAAAAGTCAATCGAAAATTTGCAACAAGCGATTGAACTCTCTAAAAAACAACCACTACATCGCTTGATCTATGCACTGGGAATTCGTTTTGTAGGAGAAACTACGGCACGCACCCTGGCTAACGCCGTTGATCACTTACTGGATTTTCAATCATTTTCAGAAGAACAGTTGCAGCAATTAGAAGATGTGGGCACTAAAGTAGCGGGAAGTATTCGTCAGTTCTTTAGCAACTCTGATAATATTAAAATGCTTCATGCGCTGGAGAAACTGGGATTGACCCTGCGAAATGAAAAAAAGGATACTCATTCAACTGGAAATCTTACCGGCAAAACATTTCTTTTTACTGGTACCCTTTCCAAACTAAAAAGAAGTGAAGTTGAAGAGATGGTGCGCGCAAACGGTGGACAGATTTTAAGTGGGGTCAGTGCCAAACTAAATTATCTGGTAGCCGGAGAAGAGGCTGGCAGTAAGTTAGAAAAAGCAAAAAAGATCCCCTCTATTCATGTTATCAACGAGCAGGACTTCATCAAACTCTTGGGAGAATAGTCTTACTTAATCATCTTTTGCTGCGCCAGGTACTCAGCAATTTGAATAGCATTGGTGGCTGCACCTTTTCGAAGATTATCGGATACGATCCATGCATTTAGTGTGCGCGGTTGCGACTCGTCTCTACGCAATCTTCCCACAAAGACCTCATTTCTCTCATGCGCATCCATGGGCATTGGATAAGCTTGCTGTCCAGGATCATCCACTACCACTACACCAGGTGCTGCTTGCAAAATTTGTTTGACCTCTGTCAACTCAAATTCTTTTTCAAATTCCACATTCACGCTCTCACTATGTCCTCCCATGACCGGGATACGAACGGTTGTAGCTGTAACACGAATGGAATCATCGCGCATGATCTTACAAGTCTCCTTTACCATTTTCATTTCCTCCTTGGTGTAGCCATTATCCAGGAATACATCAATTTGAGGAATCACATTCAAATCAATCGGATACTTATACGCCATTGGATAAGCAGTGTTTTCTCCAAATGCTTTACGACGTTCGCCCTGTAATTGATCCACTGCTTTTACACCGGTACCGGTAACACTTTGATAGGTGCTCACTACAATACGTGCAATTTTATACCGCTTGTGCAAGGGATTTAAGGCTACTACCATTTGAATGGTAGAGCAATTAGGGTTAGCAATAATTTTATCGGCTGCCGTCAATACACTTGCATTGATCTCAGGAACCACTAAGGGCTTATCAGGATCCATTCGCCAAGCAGAAGAATTATCGATAACGGTTATGCCGGCTGCTGCAAATTTTGGCGCCCACTCCAATGAAGTAGTACCGCCTGCAGAGAATAAAGCAACGGCTGGTTGCATATTAATGGCCGTTTGCATTCCTACCACTTTATATTTTTTTCCAGCAAACGCTATTTCTTTCCCTACTGATTTTTCAGAAGCAACTGGAATTAATTCTGTTACAGGAAACTTTCTTTCCTGTAAAACCTGAATCATTTTAGTACCCACTAATCCGGTAGCACCCACGACGGCAACTTTCATCTCTATTTAATTTGAATTGCGAATGTAATACGCTGTTGAATTTTTCTGATGAATTCCAAGAAAAAAAACAATCTCGTGACTTGACAAATAAATGAACGACTGTTAGTTTTTCTGTTATGAAAAACGTAACAGCATTACTTGCATTATGGATGGCTTTGCTTAGTCAAAATAGGGTAATAGCCCAAGCCCATCATCGCTTAATCATCCAGGAGATCATGGCAGATCCTACCCCGGCGGTAGCATTGCCCGCTTACGAATGGATTGAAATCAAGAATAATTCCAAAGAGATCATAGCCCTTCAGAATTGGCGATTTATAGCAGGTTCCTCTGTGAGCAGTCCCTTGCCGATATATTTTCTTGCACCGGATAGCTTGGTTATACTATGTAATACAGTAGCGCAAGGAGTACTTAGTAAATATGGTAAAACAGTTGGGTTATCTAGTTTTCCTTCGCTGAGCAACGAGGGCGAAACCATTTCGCTGCGAGATCCAACTGGAAAAACAGTACATGCTGTTAGTTACTCAACCGACTGGTATGAGTTTCCCTGGAAAGCGGAGGGAGGCTGGAGCTTGGAACTCATTGATTCTACTAATCCTTGCCAGGAGCAAAACAATTGGAAGGCCAGTCAACACGCTGCAGGCGGAACGCCGGGACAAAAAAATCAAACAAGTAACACCCCAATAGCAATGGTAGCCGCAAAACCACAGTATTCATTTGTAAAAAATGCATCCGCGTTACATATTGTATTTAACCAACCATTGGACAGTACTGCAATCAGTAAAGGTCAATGGATAATTACATCGGCAGGCATTACCTGGCAATCAATTCGATTAATGCCGCCAAAATATACAGAGGCCATACTCAGTCTTTCTCAACCATTACTACCAGACAGTATTATTCAATTAACCCTAAAAGAGTTGACAAACTGCAACGGCATAAAAGAGCAAAGATCGTTTGTGATAAAGACTGGCTTGGCCAGTCCTGCTACAAAGAGAACCGTGGTATTGAATGAAGTTCTTTTCAATCCTCGTTCAGGTGGTGAAGAGTTTGTAGAATGCCTGAACAATGGAAAGAAAATAATTGCCCTGTCTGACTTACGAATTGCAATACGAAATAGTGGCGGGCAACTCGGTAGTAGTTATAGGTTAGCAGTAGATCCGATTGCGCTACTGCCCGGAGAACAGATGGCCTTTTCAAGAGATACCCATGCTTTACACAGAGAATACCTGATTCCTGCTTCGGCAATCCTTCAAAAAACAAATCCTTTTATAACGTTACCCAACGAAGAAGGACGCATTGTGCTTATGAATACACAGGGAGAAATCCTGGATGAACTTTACTACAAGGAATCATGGCATTTTGAATTACTACAACAAAAGCAAGGCGTTTCACTGGAGCGACTGGATGCAAATGCAGCTACACAAAATAGTAGCAATTGGCATAGTGCCGCTTCCACCGTTGGGTTTGCGACACCCGGACAAAAAAATTCACAAGTATTTTTAAATGGGACTGTGGAGGGAAATTTTGAGATTAAACCCACAGTATTTTCACCCGATTTAGACGGTTGGGAGGATCAATGCAGTTTACTGTACGGGAATATGGAAAGCGGACAAGTGATCTCAGTTTCAATAGTGGATGCAAAAGGAACATTGGTAAAAAAACTAGTCCCCCGTGCGCTATTGTCCAGTAACGGTTACTTTATTTGGAACGGCACTCATGAATCAGGCAAACAATGTGAGGCAGGGGTGTATGTATTTATCATTGAGCAATACGATCTGAAAGGACGAACAAAAACAACCAGACTCCCTGTTACCATAACATATAGTTTTAAGAAAGTTTAACAAGTACATTACGAAATTTATGCAGCTTATATTATCTTGCGTTCGTCTTTATACCAAATTCAACTTTATGAAAAATAAAATTGTAATACTTGCTGCGCTAATAGGAACTTTTTTCATTACGAATAGTTCCGCGCAATCCTCTCCTAGTAAATTTCAGGAAATAGCCCCTCGTCAAAATATATATGTTGAATTAGGCGGTAATGGTGTTGCATTTAATGCGATGTATGAATCTCGTTTAAAAAAATCAGCCGATGGGATCGGTTTCAAAGCGGGTCTTGGGGGATTTACCAGTGCTTATGAAAAAGTTTTCACTTTGCCTTTGGGTGTAAACTGGTTATTGACAAAAGACAATAAACACTTTTTTGAAATGGGAGTTGGAGCCACCTTTCTACATTACGAAGATAAATTTGACTGGGGATGGCCTGGGGGAAGCTATGATCCTTATCCTGTGGATGTAGCCGGCTTAAGCATTGATGCTAAGAATTCTGTTTTTGGACATATGACACTAGGCTATCGCAGACAGCCTGCTAATGGTGGAATCATGTGGGGCGTTGCCGTTACCCCTCAGTTTAATGAGAATGGATTCTGGCCGGTATGGATTGGCTTTAAATTCGGATACTCTTTTGCTCGCAAGTAATTAAGGAAACAACTGCGCGAGTAAATTCAGAACAACTCAGGATAATTCAATATCAAAACTGACCAGATCCTGGAACATGCGGATTCGATCATTGATATCGTCTTGATTCACTTCTTTCAAACGAGTTGGTCCAAACTTTTCTACACAGAAACTGGCCAGTGCCGAACCAGCAATAATACCTCGCTTCATATTCTCAAAAGAGATATCACCGGTCTTTGCCAAAAAGCCCATAAAGCCACCGGCAAACGTATCGCCTGCACCTGTTGGGTCAAATACATCCTCGAGCGGTAATGCAGGTGCATAAAAAACCTGATCCCCATGAAATAGAAGTGCCCCATGTTCGCCCTTTTTAATAATAAGGTATTTGGGACCCATTTCCATGATACTTTTTGCCGCTTTTACTAGCGAAAATTGTCCGGAAAGCTGACGGGCTTCACTATCATTTACCATCAGCATATCAACATAACGTAGCACAATCTTTAAGTCTGCCATGGCAGTTTCCATCCAAAAATTCATGGTGTCCATGGCTATGAAACGAGGACGCGTACGTAATTCCTGAATTACATTTAACTGCAACTTGGGTAATAGATTACCAAGCATCAAAAATTCCGCACCTTGGTAGGATTCAGGAACCTTTGGATCAAAATCAGCCAGCACATTCAGATCAGTAACCAAGGTATCACGGCTATTCATATCCTCGTGATAACGTCCCTTCCAAAAAAAGGAAGGTTTATCAGGCACAACTTCCACCCCATCGAGTTGGACGCCTCTCGCGCGTAAATCAGCCAGTTCCTCGGCAGGAAAATCATTTCCAATAATGGAAATCTGCTGCACAGGCTTTATAAAATTACTGGCCGAATAAGCCACATAGGTTGCAGAGCCACCTACGATCCGGTCTGTTTTTCCAAATGGTGTTTCAATGGCATCGAAGGCCATGGTTCCTACGGTGATTAATGACATGGCGCAAACCTAGGTTAATTCATCGTATCAAAAAAAGCCAGTAATTCACTACCTTTCCACTCTTAGTTTACCAATGGCAAAAACACCTAGAAAGAAAGCATCCAAGAAGGGTTTAATACTGCTCAAAGCAGCCACTATGTTTCGTCAGCGTGGTTTTTCTGCCACTTCCATGCGTGATTTAGCTGAAGCGGTTGGCATCGAAGCTGCCAGTTTATACAACCACATCCGCTCCAAGCAAGAAATTCTGGAAGCCATCTGTTTTGAGATGGCCAACCTGTTCAACGAACATATGGATCAAGTGGAGGTCAGTTCTGCGAATACCATTGCCAAAATTGAAAAAATCCTTCGTTTCCATATCCAACAAATGATTGATAATTACGAACAAGTATTTGTTGCCGATCGCGAATGGCGTCATTTGGAGGAGCCTTATTTATCCAATTTTCAAACACAGCGTCGTACCTACCGGAAACGATTTGCAGCGCTGATCGAACAAGGAATTGAAAAAAAAGAAATTCGCCGTATTGATGCCCCTACTGCTGTTTTAATCTTGTTGCATGCCATTGGAGGAATCGAAAGCTGGCATCGAAGCAGAAAAAAAATTAATGCACGTGAATTAGAGGATAATATGCTGACCATTCTGATTGACGGATTGCGCAAAAACGATTAAGCATGTCGTTGCATTTTCATAGATTAATTATAAAAGAAGTACGAAAAGAAACAGCCGAATGTGTTTCCCTGCTTTTTGAGATTCCCGATTCACTACAAGAAAGCTTTCAATTTACGCAAGGGCAAAATCTAGTGTTAAAGACTACCATCGATGGGCAGGAGCTTCGTCGTAATTACTCAATTTGTTCTTCCCCACTGGATCATGAATTGCGGGTTGCGATAAAAAAAATCAAAGGGGGAGTTTTTTCTTCTTTTGCTAATGAGAAATTGCAAGCTGGACATTCACTGGAAGTGATGCCTCCCACTGGAAAATTTTATACGCCGCTTAACCCCGCGCAGCAAAAAAACTACTTGGCACTCGCTGCAGGAAGTGGTATTACCCCACTGCTTTCGATTATCAAAACTACACTTGCTACTGAATCAAATAGCAGTTTTACATTGGTCTATGGTAATCGCAACCGCCATTCCATCATTTTCTTTGAGCAACTCGAAGCACTAAAGAACCAATACATGAATCGGTTTCAGCTGATCCATGTATTGAGTCGTGAAAAAACAGACAGCACACTCAATTTTGGAAGGATCGATCTGGAAAAATTGGAAGAACTGTCCAAGTTGATACCTTACCAACAACTCGATGATGTCTTTTTATGTGGTCCCCGTGAAATGATCGATACGGCCATGGATTTTTTGCAACAACAGGGATTGGATAAGAAAAAATTACACGCAGAACTTTTCAATGCAGGTGCCGGCAGCACTACAACAGGAACAAAAATCAGTACAGAAAAAAGTTCCGTGAAAAGCCAGATCAGTATTTTATTGGATGGAAGACAATTAGAAATCGAAATCCCATTGAATAGCAACGCCACTATTCTGGATGCAGCGCTTGAGCAAGGTGCAGATCTACCCTTTGCCTGCAAAGGGGGGATGTGTTGTACCTGTAAGGCCAAATTAGTGGAAGGAGAAGTCAGTATGGATATTCACTGGGGACTAGAAGAGGAAGAAATTGAGCAGGGGTTCATCCTAACCTGTCAAAGCCACCCCAAAACGGAGAAAATTGTGGTGGATTTTGATAGTAAATAATACTCGACCCTTCGACAAGTACCCTAACGCTCGTTAGTTTTTAATAAATTTGCAGACAAACTGATTTGTATGGAAATGCGTAATCTGGAAGAACTCTTTCAGCAAAAAATTGATCAGGAGGTAAAAATTGAGCCCAAGGATTGGATGCCTGATGCGTATCGCAAAACAAACATCCGTCAAATTAGCCAACATGCCCACAGTGAAATCGTAGGGATGTTACCGGAAGGGAATTGGATTTCCCGGGCCCCTTCCTTAAAAAGAAAAGCTATTTTAATAGCCAAGGTTCAGGACGAAGCAGGACATGGTTTATATCTATATGCGGCTGCAGAAACACTGGGACAATCCAGAGAACAAATGATCAATGATTTGCACAGTGGAAAAGCCAAGTATTCTTCCATATTCAATTACCCTACATTAACCTGGGCAGATATGGGTGCCGTTGGTTGGCTAGTGGATGGTGCTGCTATTATGAACCAAGTAATGCTGACCCGCACTTCGTATGGCCCTTATGCCAGAGCCATGGTGAGAATTTGCAAAGAAGAAAGTTTTCATCAACGACAAGGGTTTGAAACCTTACTCGTTCTTTCAAAAGGCAGTGAAGCGCAGCGAGCCCTATGTCAAGATGCGATCAACCGTTGGTGGTGGCCCGCACTCATGATGTTTGGTCCACGCGATAGTGAAAGCACCAATAGTGATATGAGTATGAAGTGGAAGATCAAACGTAAAACCAATGACGAACTCCGTCAGCAATTTGTAGATATGATTGCCGAGCAGGTAAAATTATTGGGAATGACCTTACCCGATCCTAACCTGCGTTGGAATGAATCACGTAACCATTATGATTTTGGAGAAATTAATTGGGACGAATTCTGGCAGGTGGTAAAAGGCAATGGTCCTTGCAATAAGGAAAGACTAGAAGCTAGAAAGAAAGCATGGGAGGATGGCGCTTGGGTTCGTGAAGCCGCACAAGCCCATGCCAATAAACAACGTACGCGTAACAAAGCAGCCTGATCAATATGCTACACTTTATCAAAAAACTATACTACGGAGATATTCCCGATGCAAGCAGTGGTGCCGCTCCTTTGAATGATAAGCAACAACCTGCAACCGATTGGCCTCTTTGGGAAGTTTTTATTCGCAGTAAACAAGGACTGGATCACAAACATGTAGGAAGTCTACATGCTACGGATGCACAGATGGCTATTGAAAATGCACGAGATGTTTATACACGACGTCAGGAAGGCGTAAGCATTTGGGTAGTGGAAAGCAAATACATTACTGCTTCCAATCCCGCAGAAGCAGGAGAGTTGTACGAACCTGCCGCCGATAAAGTATATCGTCATCCTACTTTTTATGACTTGCCTGATGAGGTCAAACACATGTAATTCAATTCATGCAACAAGCGCTTTTTGATTATACCCTTTATCTCGCTGATAGTGCACTGATTTTAGGTCAACGCAATTCAGCCTGGTGTGGTCATGGCCCAATACTGGAACAAGATATAGCCATTACCAATATCACGCTGGATCTGATTGGTCAATCCAGAAGTTTGTATCAATATGCTGCACAGCTGAAGGGCGGAGATGCCACAGAAGACAGCTTAGCATATTTGCGCAATGAACGAGAATATAAAAATTGTCTACTCGCTGAACGTCCTAATGGAGATTGGGGGCAAACCATCCTTCGACAATTTCTGTTCAGTTGTTTTCAACGAGAACTCTATACACAACTCACCAAAGAAAAAGATAGTACGCTGGCCGCTATTGCTACTAAATCACTCAAAGAAGTAAACTATCATTGTCGTTGGAGTGGAGAATGGGTCCTGCGTTTAGGCGATGGTACTGCTGAAAGCCATACTCGTCTTGCAACAGCGTTAGAAAATCTTTGGCCCTATACGGGCGAACTATTTAAGGCAGTCGAGTATGAATTAGCATTGGGTATGGACCCTGCTTCCCTATATACACCTTGGCTTTCTGCCGTACAATCCACGTTCGAAGAAGCCACGCTTTCTCTTGCGCCTGTTGCTTCCTGCTTTATGCAGTTGGGAGGGAAAACAGGTATTCACACCGAAGAACTCGGTTATATTTTAGCTGACTTGCAATATATGCAGCGTGCATACCCCGGCTGCGATTGGTAAACTATAAATGCAAACTATTTGCATACAGAAGCTACACAAGCATGTTGGCAATTGATGGATCAAATTCATGATCCAGAAATTCCTGTTCTCTCCCTCAACGATCTTGGCATCGTAAGAGCCATTGAAGTCAAGAGTCCACCCACTGACGCGGGGATTATTGAAGTAACTATTACCGCCACCTATTCAGGTTGTCCTGCTATGGATTGGATTGCCAATACCATAAAGATGGAATTAAAGGCCATGGGTTATCAATCTATCACGGTCAAACATTCGATCTCGCCGGCCTGGACTACCGATTGGATGTCTGAACAAGGAAAAGAAAAATTAAAAGCCTACGGCATAGCCCCTCCAGAAAAACGTTTTGCCATCCCCTCCGATGGTATTCCTTGTCCACAATGTAAAAGCGAACATACTCGCTTACTCAGTGAATTTGGAAGTACCTCTTGCAAGGCGCTGTTACAATGCCAGGACTGTGGGGAGCCTTTTGATTATTTCAAATGTCACTAAACAGCAAATACTAACTTCGTTAAAACAGTTTGCATGGGAACCATCTTATTTGAAATGAAGGAACAGGTGGCCGTTATCACACTCAATCGTCCTGAAAAATTCAATGCATTTAACAGAGAAATGGCCTTGCAACTACAAGCCACATTAGATCAATGTGCGGATGCAGCTTGCCGTGCTGTATTGATTACGGGTGCAGGCAAAGCATTTTGTTCAGGACAAGATTTGGGCGAGGTCGTTGACCCACAGGGACCCGGCATGCAACGTATATTGAAAGAACACTACAACCCTATTATCACGCGTATTCGTTCTTTACAAAAACCGGTGGTGGCCGCTGTGAATGGCGTAGCAGCGGGAGCTGGGGCTAATATTGCCTTGAGTTGTGATTTATGTATAGCGAATAACAGCGCCTCCTTCATACAAGCTTTTTCAAAAATTGGATTAGTGCCCGATTCAGGAGGCAGTTTTTTTCTACCTCGATTAGTAGGATGGCAACGCGCAGCCGGATTAATGATGTTAGGCGACAAAGTAAGCAGCTCAGATGCCCTGCAAATGGGACTGATATGGAAAACAGTGAGTGACCAACAATTACAGGATGAAGCACTCACACTTGCCAAACAGTTAGCAGCTATGCCTACACAAGCATTAGCACTTATAAAAAATCAACTCAATCAGAGTGCTACTAATACCTTAGCACAGCAATTAGAGTTGGAAGACCAATTGCAACAACAAGCTGCTGCTACCGAAGATTTCAAAGAAGGAGTAGCGGCATTTTTGGAAAAAAGAAAACCCGTGTTCAAAGGACAGTAAACCTTTTTATGTCAACACAAGGAAATCAATTAGCACAACAAGTGGTGCAGCACATGATGCAGGAGGACCGATTCTCACAATGGTTGGGTATTGAAGTGCTAGCAGTAAAAGAAGGCTATAGCCAAATCAGGATGGAAATACGAGCCGAAATGGTCAATGGATTTGGTATTGTGCATGGAGGAATTACTTTTTCACTAGCCGATAGTGCTTTTGCATTTGCTTGTAATAATCGAAATAATTTATCCGTAGCGTTAGATACTTCTATCAACTTTACAAAGCCAGTACAAGTGGGCGATCAATTAACGGCCACGGCCACTGAATTGCATAATGGGAAAAGTACGGGGCTATATCAAATTGCAATACACAATCAGCAACAAGAATTGGTGGCGCAGTTCAAAGGCCTTTGTTATCGCACACACAAAACACTGGTATAACTTTTACTATGTTCTACTCATTTAATGGCATCAAACCTGTTGTAGACCCCAGTGCATTTGTACATCCGCAGGCTGTGGTTACCGGCGATGTGACCATCGGGAAAAATTGTTATATCGGCCCCGGTGCTGCATTACGGGGTGATTGGGGAAAGATCATTCTTGAAGATGGATGTAATGTTCAGGAGAACTGCACTATTCATATGTTTCCCGGTTTGACAGTTTTATTAAAGGAAGGCGCGCATATTGGACATGGGGCTATCATTCACGGGTCTACCATTGGTAAAAATTGTTTAGTAGGGATGAACAGCGTACTAATGGATCATGTAGAATTGGGTGACGAATCTATCGTAGGTGCTCTTACATTAATTCGTGAAGGTGAAAAAATTCCGGCCAGATCGGTAGTAGTGGGTAATCCAGGGAAAATTGTTCGCACCGTAACAGATCAACAACTGGCTTGGAAAACAGAAGGCACTCAACTATACCAAGCACTTCCTGCTGCTTGTGAAGAATCATTGAAGCCTTGCAAGCCTTTGCGAAAACCTAGCGCCCAAAAAGCTATTCGAAATTTTTCTTACGCAACCTGGGGGTCTAAGAAGAAGAAGAAAAAATAATTACTTCGGTAATACTTGTTCGAGTGTAGCGGCCAATTGTTCGCCTCGTAAAGATTCTGCAACAACCTTTCCATTTGGATCTACCAATACATTGTAAGGGATACCCTGAATATTATATAGCGGAACTACCGGGCTATTCCAATATTGCAAATCACTGACCTGTGTCCAGGTTAAACGGTCTTTCATGACTGCATTCATCCAGTCATCTTTGCCATCAGGCTGGTCCAATGAAACGCCCAACACTGTAAAATTTCTATTTTTGAAACGGGCATAAGCATCTACTACGGTAGGATTTTCCATACGACAAGGCTTGCACCAGCTTGCCCAAAAATCTACTAATACATAGCGACCTCTGAAAGAGCTAAGACTGATCATTTTTCCATTTGGATCAGGTAACGAAAATTCAGGAGCAGATTGTCCTACCAATCCTTGAGATGCTTTAGGTTGTGCAGCCATCATGATACTGACAGCTTCTAATCCTTTATGCTTAGGATTTTTATCACTCAATTTCTTGACCAGTGATTTAACCTCCTCCATAGAATAACCGAGTAGACCCACCGTTGGATTTCCTGCCATGCTCTGATAATATCCTAGTACTAACATAGAAAAAGCAGGATTGGTATTAGCATTGAGGGCAGAGTCAGTAGCCTGCCGAACCGCTTGTACTAAAAAGGAACGTTTGGTCTCTACTTCCGCTATGGTTGATGGTGCAACAACAGCAGCCTGTTGTAAACTGTCTAGTTGTTTACCTAACACAAAAACCTGTTCTAATTGTTTATTGAAAGCAAGCATATAAGCTTGCAAAGATTTACTCAGGGGCGAACCTGTAACTTCATAACGATCTGGAAAATCAAGATTAGCTGGATTATAAAACAAGGAAAGCGAAACAGCAGTTGCATCATTGACTAAGGACGCGGCAGGATAATCCTGCTTTTCAACACGCACATTATAAATAGTTTCTTCCTCAGCTTTTGTTTGAAGTGTAAAAGAACCATCTTGATCAGGGGTGACTGAATCAACCAATACGCGCTGCATGGTAGCCATAGGCACTTCCTCCAAATAGATTATGGAAGCGGTACGACCTTTAATTTTCCCATTAACCGTAAATTTTTTTGATCCGATTCCTGTGCAGGCCGTTAATAAAATCAACAGCAAGCCAGCTGAGAGTCGAGTAATAGACATAATGTTTTTATAAGTGTGATTAAAGCAGCGATTTAACAGCAGCAATAACGGCTGGCAACTGATCAACCAGTTGACCGCCAGCGGTGGCTAGTGTTTTTTGTCCGCCACCTCCTCCTTTGATCAAAGGAGCGATTTTTTCTTTGATGACCTTTCCGGCATCTAATCCTTTGGATTGTACAATTGATTCAGACACGCTGACAGCCACAAAAGATTTTTCTTGAATAAGAGCAGTGAGTACAGCCACATGATCAGCATGCAAAGCTTTCAACTCCGTACAAATCTTTTTCAATGCTTCCGGATTATCTACAGCAATTTGTTTACCTAAAAAGGAGATCCCATTGACTGTTTCAATTTCCTGCACCAAGGTTTTACTAAGTTCACGAAGCTGACGTGTTTCCAACACCTCGAGCTGTTTCTTTAACTCTGTATTATCCGATTGGAGCTGTTCGATTGCACGAAGCAACTCTTTTGGATTCTTTAGCGTTTGCTTTATGGAATCAAGTAGTTGAAATTGCTCTTGCAAATAGACTTCCGCTTGTTTTCCGCAACAGGCTTCCACTCTTCGAACTCCTGCAGCCACTGCCGTTTCTCCTGTAATTTTAAAATACCCCAATTGCCCGGTAGCGCCTACATGGGTTCCGCCACATAACTCCACCGAATAGGTCGGATCCATGATTACCACACGTACTACATCTCCATATTTTTCTCCAAACAAAGCCATCGCGCCTAGTTTTAATGCCTCGTCTTTGGACATCGATTGAATGACAACTGGAATATTAGCTCGAATTTTTTCATTGACAATGGCCTCCACCTGAAGAATCTCTTCTTCGCTCATTTTAGCAAAATGAGAAAAGTCAAATCGCAGATTAGCGGCATGCACCATAGAACCTTTCTGTGCAACATGCGCTCCTAATACTTGTCGAAGTGCTGCATGTAATAAATGGGTTGCACTATGATGTAAGGTAGTTTCTAAACGATTATCGGGGTTGACCGACGCAGTAACGGTTGCACTTACCGTTGCAGGCATAGCAGCTGTTACATGTACAATTAAATCGTTATCCTTTTTTGTATCAATGACCTCGATGGATTCATCAGCAAATTTCAACCAACCCTTATCGCCGACCTGTCCACCACTCTCAGCATAAAAAGGTGTTTTTTCTAAAATCCATTGATACGCTTCTTTTCCCTTTGCTGTTACTTTTCTGTACTTAAGGACATTCGTGTTTGTCTCCAAGCTGTCATACCCCACAAACTGATTCGCGCCTTCCTGAACCACTACCCAATCAGCTGCATCTACTGCCGTAGCAGCACGACTACGATCTTTTTGCTTTTTCATTTCGTCCTCAAACCCTTTTTCATCCACGGTTAATCCCTTCTCCGAGGCAATCAGACGAGTGAGGTCAATTGGAAATCCATACGTATCATATAATTCAAATGCGGCTGCTCCAGCAATCATACCTGCAGAAGCCGAAATCAATTCCTCAATTCGACGTAACCCTTTTTCAAGTGTACGCAAAAAGGCTTCTTCCTCCTCACGCACCACGCGGGTTACAAAATCAACTTGTTGCTGTAATTCAGGAAACACATTTTCAAATTGATTGGCCAGCAATGGTACCAATTGTGCCAATAACGGTTGCTTGTATCCCAAATAAGAATAATAGTAACGAACTGCACGACGCAGAATACGACGGATCACATACCCAGCCCCCGTATTAGAAGGAAGCTGCCCATCTGCAATGGTAAAACTGATAGCACGAATATGATCAGCCAATACTCGAAAGGCTACCGCTTCCCGTGTATCGGAACTATCATACTTTTTACCCGTGATCACTTCAACTTGCTGAATAGTTCCACTAAAAATATCCGTGTCGTAATTAGATGTTTTTCCTTGTAATACACGAACCAATCTTTCCAGTCCCATTCCGGTATCCACATGCGTGGATGGCAAGGGCTCGAGCGATCCATCCTTTTTCCTGTTATACTGGATAAATACATTATTCCAGATTTCAATTACTTGGGGATGATCTTTATTGACCAGTTGTTCTCCAGGAATTTTTTTTCTTTCTTCATCGGAGCGACAGTCCACGTGAATTTCACTGCAAGGACCGCAGGGACCCGTGTCCCCCATTTCCCAGAAATTATCTTTTTTGTTACCAAACACAATTCGTTGGTCCGGTAAAATTTCTTTCCATTTTTTTAACGCAATCGAGGAGGGAGGCAATCCTTCCTTGGCATCTCCTTCAAACACGGTGGCATACAAACGATCCTTGGGAATATTATAAACCTCGGTCAGCAATTGCCAGCTCCACTCAATGGCTTCACTTTTAAAATAATCCCCAAAACTCCAGTTTCCCAACATCTCAAACATGGTGTGGTGATAGGTATCCACCCCCACTTCTTCCAGATCATTATGTTTCCCGCTAACGCGCAGACACTTTTGTGTATCAGCAGCACGGAAATAAGGAGCTTTTTTATTACCCAGAAAATAATCCTTGAATTGGTTCATCCCTGCATTGGTAAACATGAGTGTAGGATCATTTTTCACTACAATGGGGGCGGATGGCACAATCGTATGCTCCTTAGAGCGAAAAAAGTCCAAAAAAGCCTGTCGGATCTCACCAGAAGTCATCATACGGGTAAATACTATATTTGTTTGCCTGCGAAAGGCACAAAGGTAAGGCAATAAAGGAAGCCAGATCCCGCATGAAAAAGGTCAAATACTACTATAACACCCATACGCTTCGCTATGAAAAAGCGGTTACCCCACTACGGGTAAAAGTGTTGCGTGTATTTGGTTTTGTTGCGGCCTCCCTGGTAACCGCTTCATTGATTGCCTATTTTGCCTTTCGGTTTGTGGGTTCACCCCGTGAAAAAATGTTGGAACTCCAAAATCAGGAAATGCGGGAGGATTATTACGAACTCGTTGAAAAAGCTAAGGTTCTGGACGAACAGATGAAGGAATTAGAGACCAGAGACAATGATATTTACCGCGCCATCTTTGAAGCGACGCCCATACCAGACAGTGCAAGGGCAAAAAAAATAGAAACTGAACTAGAAATTGCCAAAATTGAAAAAATCAGCAGTAAAAAATTAGTGAGTTCTGTAGACGCCACGCTGGACAACCTGGTTGAACGAATTAGCTCCCAACAACAATCCTACGAAGAGGTCAATCAATTGGTAAAAGATAAAGAAAGACTTCTGGCACATACACCCGCCATACAGCCGGTAAGTAATAAAAATTTAAAACGAATTGCTTCTGGATTTGGATACCGCATTGACCCCATCTACAAAACACCTCGCTTACATCCAGGTTTGGATTTTACAGCTCCGCAAGGCACTCCCATCTACGCTACCGCCAATGGGAAAGTAGAAGTAGCGGGTAATCTTGGAGATGGTTATGGCAGACATGTAATTATCAATCACGGGTACGGGTACAAGACGCTCTATGGTCATATGGTTCGTATAAAAGCTCGGGCGGGTCAACCCGTCAGAAGAGGAGAAGTAATTGGATGGGTGGGAAGCACCGGAAAATCAACAGGGCCACATTGTCATTATGAGGTAATCAAAAACGGCTCCCCTATTGATCCCATTTACTTTTTCTATAACGACCTGACTCCTGCACAATTTGACCGTATCCTCAAACAGGCGGCGGCTTCCAACCAAAGCATGGACTAAACACGTTTTTTCCACAGCGCTGGTTTTAACTAGCAAGAGACCTTGGCTTTGTTATCTTTACAAGAGTCTATGCAAAAGAAGCCGCTGACACAAATCAGTTTTGATTTTGAAGATCTTGCTGCTGTTCCGGACGAAACATCCGTAAACAGTAATGCAACTGCTGCTGTTGAGGAGTCAACTCCGCCTGCTGTATCACCGACCATACAAGCAGTTCCGGAAAAAGAAGAAGTTGTGGCAGCATCTTTGGAGGAAAGTGGCGTCCGTATACGAGCTATTCGAAAAAAAGAAGTGAGTACAGCTGGGAAGAGAGGTAGAAAGTCTATGCGAGAAATGGCTAGTCGAATCGATCAACTACAAGTCCCTGCCGATGAGGAACTTTTCAAAAAGCAATATTATACCATTGGCGAAGTAGCAAAGATGTTTCAGGAAAATCAATCCCTAATTCGTTACTGGGAGTCCGAGTTTGATATCCTGCAACCGCGAAAGAATAAAAAAGGTGATCGATATTTCCGTCCAATCGACGTAAAAAATCTAGTCTTGATCTATGATTTATTACGTCGCAGAAAATTCACGATCGACGGAGCTCGTGATTTCCTGAAAAAAAACAAAAAGGCCGAAGAAAAATTTGCACTGATTCAATCGCTACAACAGTTACGCGGTTTTCTAGTAGAATTACGATCCAATTTATAGTGTCCATGAAAAAAATAGTTCTCTTTCTGTTAACAGCACTTGTGCTCTTTACAAGTCAGGCACAAAATCGTTTTGAGACCTTGGTAGAGCGCCCCAATGAAAAATCGCTCGTAGGCATTATATCAAAAGAGGTGTTGAGTAGTGAAAGTAGTTTTACCTGGTTTACTGAAAATTATAAAGCATATCAACCGCATGCTTTAGGGCTTTCCACGTTAAAAAATTATCGCGATTCCATTCAGTTGCTGGCTTTCATGGGAACCTGGTGCGAGGATTCGCATTTTATTATCCCGCGCTTTTTTGCACTGGCTGAACAAGCCGGCATAGACAGCAGTCGTATTGTATTGCTGGGAGTTAATCGAAAAAAAGAAAGCTGGGGTGACCTCACTAAAATCTTGGGAATAGTTAATGTTCCTACCCTGCTGGTTTTTCGCAATGGAAAAGAAATTGGTCGGGTAGTAGAATATGGCAAATATGGTCAGTTTGACCGAGAGCTGGGTGAGATTGTTCAACAATCATTCAGTGGGCCACGTTAAGCCCAATGTGTGCGCAGCTTGTAATAATTCAAGATTTACCGCTTCACGAATTGCATTGAAATCAGAAATAGGTATAGCAGCGGTATAATATTCAATATCCACAACTACACGATTTAAACGAAGATCACTGAGTGCTACACTAGATTGTTCCACTTTTTCGCGTTGCAGAATAATCCGCGCCCGCTCTACAAACTCCTGCAATAAATAAGGTGTGTTGGAACTAGCTAATTCTAGTTTTAATTCGGCGCGTCTTTGTGTTCGCAACGAAAAATTATCAAGAATGCTATCGACCATCTGCTTATTAGGTACCGTAACAAATGTTTTTTGTTCTGTACGAATACGTGTACTGCGTAATCCTATTTTTTCCACGGTACCTGTAATGGCATTTACTTTCACTAAATCACCGGTGGCAAAAGGCTTATCAAAGAATATAATAAAGGAGGCGATTAAATTTTCTAAACTCTCTTTTAATGCCAAAGCAATAGCTGCTCCTACAATGCTCAAGCCTGTTAGGAGACTTCCTATATTCCAACCAAAAGCAAATCGAATAATTACAAGCAGCGAAATAATAATGATCAAGACCTTAAAAAAATCCTTGAAGAAAACAATCAACTGGTTATCCGATTGATCAGGGGATTGCCCTGCACGTTGTTCCAATAAGATAGCCGCAAAGTCAATTGCCCGGATTAATAAAGACGTAAAGGTTGAGATCAATAAGAGTGTACCCAGGCTATTTATTAACTCCTTGGTATCAAACTTATAAATTGAAATATTGAATGCCGGAGGAAAATTTAATCGATACAACATCACCACCGTTACCAATACCAGTACAAATCTTTCGAGTGGCCCAATTACTAGTTCATTAAATAAAGGACGCTCTACTTTCTTTAACAAGTGACGCAGCCACCTGAATAATAGGCCTGCAAAATAATTGGAGATTGGATGACGCAGTACCCAAACCAGCGTAACCACAACCAGCACGGTCAGGTAATCACCAATTCCATTATTGCCCCATTGTTGCTGCCAGAGACTGTTCATACAAATTGCTAACTAAATATATTAAATAAAACCAGTGAAGTGATTAGCGATCCGGTCTTACAATGGATTGCTCCCCCTTTTGAAAAGCCTTTAAGGTTATGGAAGACCCCTCCAACACTGCGTACGTATTATAGCGAATCCAATCACCCAAATTAATATAACGCGCTTCTCTTGCCTGTTCCGGATAACTAATTGGCCAGTCAATTGGCAAGTGACGATGCCCAAATAAAAAACAATCAATGTTTTCTTGCTCCAGATATGTTTTACAATAGCTGATCAGCCATTCTTTATTCTCACCCAGAAAATGTTCTTCGCGATCTGCAGTTTGTGCCCTGCTTTTTTGACTGAAATATGCTGCCAGCCCCATGCCGATGCGAGGCGGAAGCATCCCAAATAACCATTGACAAATCGGATTTCTAAAAATTAGTTTAAGTCTTTTGTATCCCACATCCCCAGGTCCTAATCCATCGCCATGTCCTAAATGAATACGGAGTCCATTTCGAACAATTGTAATGGGTTCAAAATAAATTTTCAAATTCATCTCCTGCGTAAAATAATCCCGTACCCACATATCATGGTTTCCCACAAAAAAATGCAAGGCAATGCCCCGGTCACTCAACTCGGCTAGCTTACCTAACAAACGGGTATACCCTTTGGGAACTACTTTTTTATACTCATACCAAAAATCAAAGAGATCACCCATCAAAAAAATCTCTGTGGCATCGTTACTGGCCTCCTCTAAAAAAGCACAAATTGTCTTTTCGCGTTCAAGACTACGCAGCGGATCGGGAGCACCCAGATGGAAATCGGAAAGGAAATAAATTTTTTGTGTTTTTGACACAGCAAGGATTTAGTTACACGAAGATTGAAAACTTTTTTTAATCTCAAGCCTCGACTAAGAACAAATACACTTCTTTTGGACCATGCACGCCTACAACTAATGTTTTTTCAATATCTGCCGTGCGGCTGGGTCCGGTAGCAAGTGCCAGCAAAGAGGGATAATTGGGGCCATACTTTTCACGGACTCCCTGTAGGGCATCCTTGATATCATAAACCAGTTGATCTACAAAAGCAATACAGATATGAATGGGTGCATACACACTAGCCGTTCTTCCTTGTGTTTGAGCGCTGCTGAGCAAGATGGATCCGGTACGCGCCACTAAAAACTCACAGCCTGTTACTGCCACACTACACTCCGCTAAATCAGTTTGAGTTAAACGTTCTGCCAGTGGATCACCTAGCAACTGTACTAGTTTTTCTTCCGCACAAAATACAGGCGCCCAATCTTGTTTTCTGACCAAGCTTCCAAATTGAAATGCCAACTCCTGCCGGTTGATACAGTAAATAAATTTCCCCTGCAATTGGGTGAACTGTTCGGCAAATTCAATTTCTAATTCCTGTGTGAGGCTAGGAAAAACAGCGCCACCCTTTTCACTTTGAGGGAAAGGCATGGGAGTTTCAAGTGCGAGAGCTTCTCGAATTCGTTTAAGAATATTTTCCTTGGCAGGCGAGATATTCATAATCAAGCATTGCTTTCAGTAGTGTTATTCTCTTGTGCAGGTGATGATTCCGGAACTGGAGTTGTTTCAACTGGAATCGTTTCCTCTGCAGAAATTACTTTCTTTTCTTCAAAAGGACGTTTGCCAATCAGGACTTCTACATCACTTTGAAACAATACTTCTTTTTCCAAGAGTGCATTAGCCAGTTTCTCTACTTCCTCTTTTTTATCTGTCAATAATTTTTTAGTGCGCGCGTAGGCGGAATCTATCAGATGACGCACTTCGTAATCAATCAGCTTTGCTGTATCGTCAGAATAAGGTTTTGTAAATGCATTCTCCTGTTGCGGATCATAAAAGCTCACATTACCAACTTTTTCGTTCATCCCATACACCGTTACCATTGCATAAGCGGTACGGGTAATTTGCTGTAAGTCGTTTTGTGCTCCGGTAGAAATTTTTCCAAAGAAAATATCTTCACTGGCGCGACCACCCAGTGTCATACAGATCTGATCATTGAGTTGATCGGTATTGTAGAGGTACTGTTCCTTGGGAGTATATTGCGCATAACCTAATGCTGCAGTGCCACGCGGAACAATGGTCACTTTCAACAACGGATAAGCATGCTCCAGGAACCATCCACAAATAGCATGACCCGCTTCGTGATAAGCAATGATCTTTTTCTCCTCAGGAGAAATAATCTTATTCTTTTTTTCCAATCCTCCAATTACACGATCCACTGCATCCTGAAAATCTTGCATGTCAACGGCCTCTTTGTTTTTGCGCGCTGCAATCAAGGCTGCTTCATTACAAACGTTGGCGATATCAGCACCGGCAAATCCGGGTGTTTGTTCTGCCAGTTTATGGATGTCGAGTGTTTTAGAAATTTTTATGGGCTTGAGATGAACTTTAAAAATATCCTCCCGTCCTTTTAAATCGGGTTTGTCGATAGAAATCTGACGATCAAATCGGCCCGGACGCAATAACGCGCTATCAAGTACATCAGGACGGTTGGTTGCTGCCAACACGATAATACCCGTATCGGTTCCAAAACCATCCATCTCCACCAACATTTGATTGAGTGTGCTTTCCCGTTCGTCATTACTCATCATGGCATTCTTTCCACGTGCACGACCAATGGCATCAATCTCATCAATGAAAATGATACAAGGTGCTTTTTCACGAGCCTGCTTGAAAAGATCACGCACACGGCTGGCCCCTACTCCCACAAACATTTCTACAAAGTCAGAACCACTCAAACTGAAGAAGGGAACCTGTGCTTCACCTGCCATTGCTTTTGCTAACAATGTTTTACCGGTACCGGGAGGGCCCACCAACAAGGCCCCTTTAGGAATCTTACCACCTAGGTTGGTATATTTTTTGGGATTCTTTAAAAAGTCCACAATCTCCATAACCTCTACCTTGGCTTCGTCCAGACCAGCGACATCGGCAAACGTGATATTTACACGCGTTCCCTTATCAAATAAGGTTGCCTTTGATTTGCCAATATTGAAAATACCTCCACCGCCAGGACCACCGCCTGCACCACCACCCATCTTACGCATCATCAATACCCAGATTGCCACAAATAATAAAATGGGAAGAATTAATTGTATAGCACCACCGACCCAATCCCTTTCACTTTCTACTTCATAGGGTACTTCAGTTGCTGTATAGGGAACCTGATCACGAGCAGCGTTATCTCGTTTCTCTCTATAGAAATCGTCCATAGATTTCTTAAAACCATCCGCACCGGTGATCTTAAATGCCATATGAGGTCCTTTAGGATCTACCTTACCAGCTGCTTCTTTTATTTCCTTGGTATGCGCCTTTTGACCAGCCGGATTGAGATAAACTTTAACCAGCTTTCTGTTGTCAATGATGGTATAATGATCAACCTGACCTTGCGCCACCATGTTCTTGAAATCCAGCTCATTGATCTTAGCCATGTTTGGAGTCAAGGGGCCAAATAAGGAGGATCCGATCAAAAAGACCAGGATAATCGCATAAAGCCAGTAAATATTGAATTGAGGGCCTTTCCGGTTGGAAGTTCCCGGAGTTTTATCTCCTGATTTTCTTTTTTCTCTGTTTGGTAACATAAATTTTATTCCTCTCTTCTTATAATGTCTGAAACTGCAAATTGTTTAACCCTTTGTCATTTTGACTCGCCAACCTCCGTTAGAACCCCATCACTCCACATTTCCTCTAGCTTATAGAATTTTCTCAGCTCAGGGGTCATAACGTGGACCACCACATTCACATAATCAATCAATACCCACTGCATTTGCTTTTGCCCTTCTTGCCGATATGGTTTTTCGGTACATCGATCCGCTACCTGATCCATAACATGGTCAGCAATAGCCCTGATCTGGGGTTGATTACCCGCTTCACAAATAATAAAAAAATCAGCTATGGCCTCATTGATCTTCCGCAGGTCTAATAAAACGATATGCTCGCCCTTCTTGTCCTCAATGGCGGCAATGATTGTTTTGATGATCTTGGAGCTCTTGGTGAGACGTTTGACCGCTTTTTTTCCAGCGGAGGATCCTTGTGTCCTGCCACCGGCTAGTACTGCCAGTTGTTCCAACTATTCGATTGCTTTAGTTTCGTATATCCTTTAACATTGTAAAAATACATAATTAATTGCCACCTCTCCCGAATCCCTTTGGTACCCCTTTTGTGAGCCTTTCCTCAGTGGACAGCACCAATGATGAGGCGCGTAGATACATACAAGCTGGTATTGCCGTTCCGGGTATGGCCATTTTCACAGCGGATCAGCAAAAAGGAAAGGGGCAAAGAGGAAAAACTTGGGAAGCCGCAAAAGACCAAAGTCTTGCACTTAGCATCCTGATAAAACCTGATTTTTTAACGGTTCAACAACAATTCCTGCTCAGCGCACTGATTGCTCTGGGCACCCGAGCCTGGTTGGCAACCCAGGTAGCCACTGATCAATTCCGAATCAAATGGCCCAATGATCTTTACTGGAACCACCAGAAAATTGGAGGTATACTAATCGAGAATATCGTTACCAGTGGCGGAGAATGGAATTGGGCCATTGTGGGAATAGGAATCAATCTTAATCAGGATCAATTTCCCAGCGATTTACCCAATCCGGTTTCCCTTTTTCAGCTCAATGGAAAAAAATCAGAACCTGCCACTGCTGCAAAAAGTTTGTGTGCATCATTATCCGATTTTTTCCAGTCCGCCATGAATAAGGACGAACAAAAAATACTGGAACAATATCAGCAGTTCCTTTACGGTTCCGGTGAACTTTGTAGTTTTTCGAGAGCAGGCGTAAGTTTTCAAGCCATCCCACTGGGTGTTACACCGCAAGGCGAACTACTACTGGACCGAATTGAAAAGCCGATACAACACGGCGAATTAGAATGGAAAATCAAAACAGTTTAGTCCTCAAAAAGTATCTCCTGTGCGTGCGTGCTGCTTTTAGGTTTTGCAATGATTCGCTCAATTTTACCTGTTGCACCAATAATGAAAGTGGTGCGATGGATTCCCATGTAGGTATTCCCGTACATCTTTTTTTCGCCCCAAACACCATAGGCCAGTGCAATAGCATGATCCGTATCGGTGATTAAGGTAAAGGGAAGTTTATTTTTAGTAATGAACTTCTGGTGTGATTTTTCATCATCCGGACTAACCCCTATCACCACAAATCCCTTTTTAGTTAATTGCGCGTGGTTGTCTCGCAGATTACAAGCTTGCGTAGTACAAGTTGAAGTCAGGTCTTTAGGATAGAAATAAAGTATTACTTTTTTTCCTTTGAGTGAGGAAAGTTTGAAGAGTTTTCCATCTTGATCGCGGGTGGTAAATAGAGGAGCTTTATCTCCAACCTGTAATGCACTCATTTTCGTTTCTTTTTTTTGACGGGTTTTTTACTTGACTTTTTAACCGGAGGTTGATAAGAAGCTCGTTTGATCCACCAAGTTTTGGTAGTGGTATTCCCCACCAGATCCTCTACGGTTACCGTTAACTTATGGACCCCATAGGGACAACGTTGATCAAATCGATAAATCCAGCTGCGGCCTTTGTCATTAGTAAAACGTATCCAACTATCATTTAGTTCAGCACGAAAACGTTTAATGGCGCCAAAATTATCAGTGGGAGTAAAAACCAAACGGGAAAGCGCACTCACATTAATGGTATCACCCTTACCAGCCAGCGTAACCTGCGGAGGAATTGTATCAACAAATGCCTGGAAATAACCAAAGTCATCAAATTCTGCTGTCACCCATTCGCCCTCCCAATTTCCCGTTTTTACTTTTCGAACCGACCCGTAGGAGCGTTGCATAATTACTTTATTTCTCAGTTCAGTAGGAACTGCACGCTCTGGTTTTAAACGAACAGAAAAATTGAGATGAACCGGAATGGTTGGATCATTCAATTGATGACGCGCGGTGATAGCTCCAGGTAAGATTGGAAAAAGGTCCCGTCGATAAAAAATGGGAAGACTATCATAAAGTCCCATCGCAGGAAAATCAATTTGAAAATCAGGTTTACGAATCAAAACAGGATTGCGGGGAACAAAATGAGTGGGCTCTTTACCCGGCAGCTTGGCGGGATTGGCAGCGGGACCCAGCCAAGGATTGGTTGTTTTTATTTGAAAACGAAGTATAGACTGGTTGCCATAGGGATCCGCCACTATAATTGCTATTGGATGAGGCAAGGTATCGGCGAGTCGAATCACGCCGTCTGTTTGATAAGGATGATACGCTACGCCCCCCTCGCCAGGCAACATGGAAAGATGTTGGTAATAGGCCCCACCCATTTGCTTATGTCTATAGTCAATATGCGCATTGATATAACCGGTTTGTTCGTAATCGATGCTATCGAGAATAAAAGCAAGCACAGTCTGCCCATCTACTTCCAGGGTGGCTGAATAAATTCCATTGGGATTTGTTGAACCACTTACCTGGTCTGTAGCTTGAATAGCTAACCCAATTTGGCTAAGCGAGGTGGTGAGTATGTCCGAATTAGCCAGTGTGTAACCAGTAATTGTTTTTTTTATAGGCACTGCCCGTGGAGATTGTCCATTGATGGAGCGGCCTCTGTCGTACAATGCTATTCCTTTGATTACCGGAGGCACTTTATCCTCCAATGGAAAACCAAAAAGAAGCGGATTCAGTCGACGCTCTGTTTTGGTATCCATGATTTCAAAATGCAAATGCGGACCTGCTGAGCCTCCGGTATTCCCACTATACCCAATAAAAGTTCCTTTTGATACAGGGAATTGATGGGAAGAAAATTTGAGTTCAATAGCCCAAGACTCTTGTTGATATTGTTGATTGGTTACATAGGTTTCCAGCTCCGGAGCAAAATCATTCAAGTGTGCATACAAAGTGGAGAGACCATTGGGATGATTGATAATAATAAAACGTCCAAAACTGAGTGGTCGTACCCCAATAGAAGCAATATAACCTCCGGCAGCTGCATAAACAGGCAGGTTCTCCCGGGTCTGTGTCCGGATATCTAACCCCATGTGCCAGTGGTGCGTACGTAGCTCTCCAAAGTTGGCGGTCAGCTCCATAGGAATACCCATCGGGTTTCTAAAATATCCTCTTGGAATTTGGGGAGACTGCGCAGTAGAGATAAAAAAAAAGGAAAAAAGAATTGAAAAAAGAAGGAGTTTTTTCTGCATGCGCAAAGGTAAGGTCACAATGAAGAAATTTATTACTGTAGAGATCCTTTCAACCCCCGATTTCCCTTAGCTTTGCACAATTTGTTTTTTTTAAAATGCCAAAAGATACCTCCATCCGCTCCGTCCTGATTATCGGCTCAGGACCCATCATTATCGGTCAAGCCTGCGAGTTCGATTACTCTGGTACACAAGCCGCCCGTTCCCTTCGTGAAGAGGGCATCAAAGTGATCCTGATCAATAGTAATCCGGCCACCATTATGACAGACCCCATGATGGCAGATCGGGTTTATTTATTACCATTGACCGTAGAGAGTATTGAAAAAATATTACAGGAGAATCAGATCGACGCCGTGCTCCCTACGATGGGAGGACAAACTGCCTTGAATCTGGCTAAGGAAGCCGAGGAGTTAGGCATCTGGAAACAATATAATGTTCGTTTAATTGGAGTTGATATCAAGGCCATTGATAAAGCGGAGGATCGGGAAAAATTCAGACAGTGGATGATTCAGTTAGGTGTACAAGTGGCCACTGCAAAAACAGCCAATTCCTTTTTAGAAGGAAAAGAGTTTGCACAGGAAATAGGGTTTCCATTGGTAATTCGCCCTTCTTTTACCTTGGGTGGAACCGGAGGTGGATTTGTACATGATAAAGATGATTTGGACGAAGCCCTGAACCGCGGTTTACAAGCTTCTCCAATCCATGAGGTGCTGGTAGAGAAAGCAGTGTTAGGGTGGAAAGAATTTGAATTAGAGTTATTACGCGATGCAGCTGATAACGTTTGTATTATCTGTACGGTTGAGAATTTTGATCCCATGGGTGTTCACACCGGTGATTCGATTACGGTGGCACCTGCTATGACACTTAGCGATACCGCCATGCAATTGATGCGCAACACGGCGATTCGGATGATGCGCGATCTTGGAAACTTTTCAGGTGGTTGCAACGTACAGTTTGCACTCAATCCAGATACAGAGGAAATCATTGCCATTGAAATCAATCCACGCGTAAGCCGTTCTTCTGCGTTGGCGAGTAAAGCAACCGGGTATCCTATTGCTAAAATTGCAGCAAAACTGGCCATTGGTTATAACCTGGACGAACTGGAAAATCAAATTACAAAAACAACCTCGGCTTATTTTGAGCCAACGTTGGATTATGTAATTGTAAAAATACCCCGCTGGAACTTTGATAAATTTAAAGGCGCCAACGATACACTGGGATTACAAATGAAAAGTGTGGGAGAAGTAATGGGTATTGGACGCAGTTTTACCGAGGCCATTCAAAAAGCTTGTCAAAGCTTGGAGAATAACGCAGTAGGACTTGGCTATTATGGTAAGAGTTTGATGCGCGCTGAGGAGTTACTGGATTATATCAAGACTCCAAAATGGGATCGTTTGTTCCGCATCAAAGATGCATTACAAGCTGGTATATCGGTGAGCTCTATCTCCAAAGCTACCAATGGAATTGATCGCTGGTTCCTTTATGAAATACAGAAAATTGTAAATCTGGAAAAGGAATTAAGCAAGTATAGCTTGGAGGACTTGCCACTTGCGTTGTTAGAAGAAGCTAAAGTAGAAGGATTTAGTGACGAACAAATTGCACGTATTGTTCGTAATGGCGATGAAGATGCGGTTTATGAAAAAAGAAAAAAAGCAGGTATTACACGCGTATACAAAATGGTAGATACTTGTGCGGCGGAGTTTGAAGCAAAGACACCTTATTTCTATTCCACCTTCGAAAAAGGAAATCATAACGAGAGTGTAGTTTCCAATAAGAAAAAAATTATTGTTCTTGGGTCAGGGCCTAACCGAATTGGACAAGGTATTGAATTTGACTATTGCTGTGTGCATGGTTTGCTTGCCATTAAGGAGGCCGGTTTTGAAGCCATCATGGTGAACTGTAATCCCGAAACAGTTTCGACCGACTTCGACATGGCGGATAAATTATACTTTGAGCCTGTTTATTGGGAACATCTTTGGGAAATTGTGGAGCATGAAAAACCAGAAGGTGTTATTGTTCAATTAGGAGGACAAACAGCCTTGAAGCTGGCAGAACGTTTACACCAACGTGGTATCAAAATAATTGGAACTTCCTTTGACAGTTTGGATATTGCCGAGGATCGTGGTCGTTTCAGCGATATGCTAAAAGAACTGGGTATTCCTTATCCCGAATATGGAACGGCTTGGAATGTAGATGAAGCCGTTCAAGTAGCTAATAAAGTAGGATACCCTGTTTTAGTTCGTCCTTCCTATGTACTCGGCGGACAACGAATGCGGATTGTGATCAATGACGAAGAAGTAGAGAAGGCTGTAGTGAGTTTGCTTAAACATATCCCCGGCAATAAAATTTTGATTGACCATTTCCTAGATCGTTGCCAAGAAGCAGAGATCGATGCCATTTTTGATGGCACTGATTTTCATGTGATGGGTGTGATGGAACATATTGAACCAGCCGGTATTCACTCGGGTGATAGTAACGCAGTGCTGCCTGCTTTCAATCTCTCTCCGCTACTTGTACAGAAGATGGAGGAATATGCAGAAAAGATTGCACGTGCATTAAAAATTCAAGGGCTGATCAATATTCAATTTGCCATCAAAGACGGAAAGGTTTATGTAATTGAAGCAAACCCTCGTGCATCCAGAACTACTCCGTTTATTGCCAAAGCCTACCAGATTCCTTATTTGAATGTAGCTACTAAGGTGATGTTGGGAACACATAAACTAAAGGACTTCAAGTTTGAGAAAAAACTGAAAGGCTTTGCGATCAAAGAGCCGGTGTTCAGCTTCAACAAGTTCCCCGGCGTAAACAAAGAATTAGGCCCCGAAATGAAATCAACGGGTGAAGCCATTCGTTTTATCGATGATTTACGTGATCCTTACTTTCGCCAATTGTACAAGGACCGGAGTATGTACTTGAGTAAATAGAGCTTACCTCTTGTATTGATCAAGTAAGACAATTATACTAGCAGCGTGTACCAAGCGCTGCTTTTTTTTATTCATCGGACTCCCTTTTTCTTTCCCTTTCTGGGACTTTGTCTGGGCATACTGTTACAGGAATACTCCCAAGCTTCCACGAGTTTAAGTAGCCTGCCGGGAAGTATTGCAGTACTACTTCATTTGGGATTTTTTCTTTTACCACACCGAAAAAGATATCAATGGCGAAACTTTTTACCAATAGCTTATTGTTTACTTTTTGTTTCGGCTGGGCAATTTTTATTACAGGAAAAAGATATTCGTCGGCAAAAAAACTGGATCGGGAAATTAGCAACATCTACTTCGTTGTCTGCTTTAGAATTAATTATTGAAAATATCCCGGCTGAAAAAGCAAGCACTACGCAAGTGGTAGCCAGCATTCATGGATTATATAGTGGGGATTCAGCTGAAACAGCCGTGGGCCAAATTTTACTAAGTAGTAGTCAAAAGGGATGTCTTTCACAACTACTTCCTGGTTATCGGATCTTGCTTTTCAAAAAACCCACACATCTTGTGCATTCCGAAAATCCGGGAGAGAGAGATTGGGCAACTTTTTATGCAAGACGTCAAATAACACATCGCTGTTTTGTAAAAGACTCCAATTTTTTAATTGTTGATAACATTCCCAAAGGCTATGTGTTTGCCAACGCAATGCATACAGTACAAAGAAAAATTTTGGCATTACTCTTTGCAAATATTCAGGATCGCCAAGCGGCCGGACTTGCGGCTGCTTTGCTAATTGGCTATCGCGAACAACTAGATCCAACTTTGCAAGAGCAGTACAGTAAAACAGGTGTAGTACATATCATTGCCATTTCAGGAATGCACTTAGCATTACTCGGATGGTTACTTCAGTTTTTTGTTCGTCCCTTTCAAAAAAATAAAATCGGACTGCTGTTATCCCAGTTTCTGATTATCGCAATCATCTGGTTTTTTACATTACTGGCAGGAGCTACTCCCTCCGTTTTACGAGCGGCTCTGGCCTTTACAATAGATGCGGTTGGGAAATTACTGGGGCGTAAACCATTATCCTTGAATACACTGACCGCAGCAGGTTTTTTACTTTTAGTAATACAACCCTACTGGCTTTGGGATTTGGGTTTTCAATTATCGTTTAGTGCTGTACTAAGTATTGTCTTATTTGCAAAACCATTACAGCGGCTTTTGACTACATCGCATCGTTGGTTGCACCCCGTTACCACACTGATAGCCGTTACCCTTGCTGCTCAATTATTGACTACACCCTTTACTTTATACTACTTCCAACAATTTCCACTCGGATTTTTATTGAGCAATCTTTTAGCGGTACCACTTTCCAGTTGTATACTTTACATACTCTTGTTGGTAATGATTACGGCGGGAATACCATGGCTAGGTCCCACCACTGGAAAACTTGCTGAGACATTGATTGAATGGATGAATCGATATATTCAATTGATCAGTGAAATACCCGGTATCCAATTAAGTGAGCTACACTGGACCTGGGCTGAGGCCTTCTTACTTTTAATCGCCATTTTCACTGGAGCAGGATGGTTACTACTAAAAAGTAAATCGGGTGCAACTTTAACTGGCTGCTTGGGTTGCTTGTTAATGGTGTTGCAATGGGTGGACATTTTTTCTCATCAAAAGCAAGAAGCATTAGTGGCCTACCAATCAAAATCCACCTCCATGGTCAGTTGGATCAAAGGAAATCAAGCTATTTATTTGCTAGATAGTAATACCCGCACAAGAGAACTGAAAAAAAATGTTTTGGCTAATGCCAGTAGCCGATTCTACCGAATCCGTCAGCAAACTGATACGTTGCTTACCCCCTATTTCCAAATTGCAGAATGGATAGTAATAGTACCTCATCGAAATATTAGCCCTCCCAGACCAATAATCAAAAATAAAAAAACAATACTGCTACTTACTAAGTCAGCCCCCTTTACTGGAAATAGTTGGATCCAAAACCCAACTATCCAACTTGCCATATTGGATGGTACTATAGGCACTCGAACCCGTGAAAACTGGAAAAAACTACTTTTCTCCCACGGAATTCCGGTTCATGATATGTTAACGGATGGCGCTTTTGTATACTCCCCACCATCAAGTACATTTGCTCTTCTTTCAACGCTCCATACTCCATGAATA